>JAABUQ010001378.1_pt1 | contig 52760 bp, 63 predicted proteins | sample 5560001 | NCBI WGS metagenome assembly JAABUQ01 (sample SAMN10711888, study PRJNA513371) | rock metagenome | isolation source: Antarctica rocks | place: Antarctica: Victoria Land, Finger Mt nord | collected 2015-12-18
CATAAAGTCTTATGTGCAGCAACGTGGCCTCACAACGCTCAAAGATATTATCCATGTCTACGCCCCGGCAGCCGATCACAACGATGAGGCTAACTATGTTGCGGGTCTAGAGTCGATGGTAGCCACCTGGTCGGCGAAGGCGGTGCAGCAATGAAACAGAGTGTTCTTACCACACAACAGGAGCATCGCCGCCAATGCTTCCTTTGCTGTATCCCATCTGAGACGGCCGAGCCTACTCTTTGCGCAGAACATTTTCTTCTCTTCCACATTTGCTTACTCTGCTTTCAGATCCGCACCGGTCAGTATGGGAGGTGGCGTTCATGAATCACTATGCTCTGCTTGTCTTCTGGTTCTGTCTCTCACTGCCATTTCTCATCATTGAAGCCAGTTATATGCTCTGGTGCATCTACTCGGCGCGCGTCCGTATCCCAGGCTGTCGAAAACTTTATTGCCCCTGGTGCTGGCAGTCATTGCGCGTTGGTCGATGGTATCCAGAGCTCTGGAGCTCGACGATCTGCAACCATCATCAGCAAGTTCAGCTCAAACTTCTAGCAAAGCGCCGTGCTGCCCGTCGAACTGCCCAACAATCCACAGAAGTGGCAACCGTTCCTGTGATCCAGGCACAGGCGGAGAAAGTGGTAGAGGTATGTGCATGATTGAGATCCAGCTCTCTACATCCGACTTAATACAAGAAGTCGAGCGTGAGATTCAGGTATACATCTGTTCTCAAGGAGGACCGGTAGCCTCTTCACACGCATATGAATTGTTCCGTCGTGCCATCGTGGCAAGTGATGAGCACGCCTGGATCGGCATTTGCACTCTTTACGCCGGTCTGGTCAGTTCATGGATCATTCATCTGACAAAAGCTGAATTTCCCCAGGAAGACGTGCTCTCGCTGGTCAATGAAGCCTTCGCTAAATTTGCGCGAAGTTGCTCTGCTCATAAATTCGCGGATTTTCCAAATCTTAGCCACCTGCTTGCCTATCTCAAGCGGTGTACGCAAAGTGCCTACTTCGATGTACAGCGCGTAAGGCCCTGTCAGAGGCCAACAGACGTATCGTATGAGGAAATGGTCGAAACTATTGATACTGCCTCCACTCTGCATGATCCTGCGAGCACGGTAGAGGCACTGCTCTCCGCTCAGGAGATCTGGACGATTATTGCTCGGGCCGTTACTTCCCAAGATGAACGCCTGGTCCTCCACCAGTGCTGCGTTGGAGGTATGCAGCCTCGTGAACTTCACCATCGCTATCCAGCGCTTTTTCCAACCGTGGATGATGTCTATCGCGTCAAACGCAACGTCTTAGAGCGACTCCGGCGCAATCGTCTGCTGCAAGCCTATATAGAAGGGACATTCGCATCATGATATTCCTACCCGGCGTACTTTCAAATCTTCCTTCATTTGTACTTTATGCCCTGATAATGAGCGTCATTGCTGCTCTTGCCATCTACTACCAGACGCGCCGCAAACCGCATTGCCAATACTGCGGATCACATCACGAGATCGTACGCGGGCTGAAGACACCCACGACGATTTGCCTGAAGTGCTTTACGGATCGCGCTCAATTGAACTTCGGATGGAAAGGAGAGAAGGTATGAGTTGGCTAGAGCGCATAAAGATGCTCTTCCTTTATAGACAAAGCCTTCAGGAGGTGGAAGAGAAAGGCTTTGAGGCCCGCGAAAGAGTTGCTGCTATTGCACATAAGTGCGCGGAACAATGTATTGCAGGGCTAGCACACGATGAAGTACGAGCAACATCAAGCCGGATCAAGAATCTCGCCTCCGGCCATGCGGCCAACTACCTCTCTCAAGCTGAGCGAGACATGTTCTCGTCGTCATCCGGTCCGTGGCCGCTTACGAAAGACGACATTCACGTGGTGTTCGAGCAAGAGTTCCAGCAAGTATTAGGAGTTGAAGGAGGAAGACACCATCATGTTTGAAACAGCTAGTACGTCGTTATTCACCGCGCTCTTGCAACGCGATACGCTGAAAGCTCTCACTCTGACGCAGCCGTGGGCAACTTTGGTAGCCTTTGAGGCTAAACGCTTTGAGACCCGCTCCTGGTTAACAGAATATCAAGGTCCTCTTGTCATTCAAGCTGCGAAAGGCTTTCCTGGGTGGGCAGAGGACCTCTGTAATAAGGAGCCATTTCGGAGCTCGTTAGAAGAGGCGGGCTATTCCAGGAATCCTGAAGTAAAGCACAATCCTTGGTGTTTGCCACTTGGTCCGATTGTTGCCGTGGTTTGGCTCGATGGGGTGGAGCGCATCACGCAGAACTATCCAGTAAGCATGACTGAGCGTGCTTTTGGCAATTATGCCCCGGGTCGCTACGCCTGGAGCCTTTCCAAGGTCTACCGCTTGACTACTCCTATCGCAGCACGTGGATCGCTCGGACTGTGGAGCTGGCAACCACCGGAGTCTTTCTGGGCAGAAATTCAGGCGCAGCATGAACAGGAGCTTGGATCGCAGCATAAAACAGATAAGGTGGAGGTATTATGACGGGTAAGTCTGCGATTAAATGGACAAATGCAACCTGGAATCCTCTCACAGGCTGCACACGAGTCACGAATGGATGTGATCATTGCTATGCTTTTACGCTCCACGATATGCGCCACCAAGCCTATGTTCAGCATAATGGGATATATCCCAAGAATGACAAGGCGATGCCGAAGCAATATGCACAACCATTCAGCGCGATTCAACTGCTACCAGATCGACTAGAAGACCCACTTCGTATGCGGCAGCCGCGCATGTTTTTCGTGAATAGCATGTCCGATCTCTTTCATAGCCAGGTACCCGATGAGTACATCTTTCAGATTTTTGATGTGATGCGCCGAGCAGACTGGCATACCTTCCAGATTTTGACAAAGCGTGCTGGGCGATTGCGCCGCCTGGGACAGCAGATACGTTGGCCCATCAATGTCTGGATGGGAGTGAGTATCGAACAAGATATGCTCACACCACGAGCCGATGCCTTACGAGAAGTACCAGCTGTTGTGCGCTTTCTCTCACTGGAGCCTCTGCTTGGCCCTCTTCCTTCTCTTGATCTTACGAGCATTGATTGGATCATCACGGGTGGTGAGAGTGGACCAAGCGCTCGGCCTTGCCATCCAGATTGGGTACGTGACATCCGCGATCGCTCTGTAGAGCAGCGTATCCCCTTTTTCCACAAACAATGGGGAGGGCGTACGCCAAATGCAGGAGGTCGAGACTTGGATGGCCGAACATGGGATGAGTTCCCAGTTAGAAGGGGAACAGCATAGCTAGAGATGCTCTCTGATGAAGCTCTTGGTTGAAACAGTGAAGGGAGGAGTGTTCCTACAGTTCCTTCTAGTGATATGAGTGAAAAGAAAGAAATAGCAGGAAATGAACGAAAATGAGACACAGAAGGTGGAAGACCTTTATCAAGCAGCGGAAGAACTTTACGATCAGCAGCGCTTTGGTGAATGCCTGAATCTTCTCGACCAAGCGCTCCAGATTAACCGAAGCAATGCGTATCTCTATCATGTCAAGGGCGATACGCTCTACGAAATGAAAGCATACTGGGGAGCAGCAACAAGTTATGTACGAGCTCTGAGGAATGCTCCAGACCTTGCTGCGGCGGCCATGAACCTCGGCAATACCTATTACCTTCTGAAGCAATATGAGAAAAGCCTGAAGCAGTATGATCACGTTGCTCAACTGATCGTCGATAATGGTCACATTTCCTACAATCGGGGCAACACTTTAGCAGGTGCTGGAATGCTGCTAGAAGCTGTTGAGTCATATTCCAGGTCAATCGAACTCCTGCCAGATTTTGCAGGAAGCTATCTCAATCGGGCCAACACCCTTGCACGATTGATGAGAAATCAGGAGGCTCTGGCAGATTACCGTCATGCTCTAGCCCTCGCACCAGAGGACAGTAATATTGCCTGGACTATGGCTTGGGCGTACTTTGGGAAAGAGTTTCTCACTGACATCGATGTGCGGGACTTGGAGCGTATTGCACGCATTGATCCAGGACATTATACATCCGCACTCTGCCTTGCAGTGAGTGCTCTGCAAGGATCTGATATGCCGGGCGCTCTCTATCACCTCGAACGGGCTGTTCAGCTAGAAAAGGATGAGTGGGACCCTCATTTCTGGACGGGTTTCCTCTCTGCAATGCAGGGGGAAACAGAGATTGCACGTCAGGCTATTGAAACTGCGCTCGACATGGGCCTACCACCGTTGCTCCTTACTCCTCTCTATTGGCTCCAATCCTTACGTCCAGAGTTCTTCGAGCAATATGCGGAGAAGCTTTTACAACAATTCGGGATTTGATTCATGATGTTCCGATGGTTCGATAGATAATCGAGTAGCTACACCACAGGAGAAAGAAATATGCCAGATATTATCACTGAGCACGAAGGTCTACCGCATGTGCATCCGATGGCGATCAATCATACACACAATATTCTCACGCAGTATACCCTAACTGGTGATATCGAGAGGCAAGTCATCCTTACTCAGTTAGAGCGAGCGCTCCTCTTTGCGTTTCTTGATAGTCCAGGCGGTCATCTTTTTCGAGAGCAGTCTATGGAAGTGCTTGGCTCGAATTTCGGAACAGTAAAGCGTGTCTGCTTCACACTGAACAAAAAATTGAAAGCATTCAACCTTAGAATTTCGGCCACATTGGAGACGGGCCATATCCTCATGCATATATGAGAGTACAAATTGACGCTTGTATGAGGAGGTTAGAGCTATAAAGCGGGATCGAGACTCGGGAAGAGTGAACAAATGAATGTAAGGAAGAAATGGTTCTTCAAAGAACAGTGTGGAAATACGTTACATCAATACTTTCCTGAAATCAACGTGTGTTGATAGTCTTGAAGGTTCGTCATCAGAAAAGGAAAAGACAGTGAAAGGCGCGATGGAAGCTCTAAGAAAAGCACGGCGTATGCCCTGGCTGAAGCGCGGTATGGACATTGATATTGAAGGAAAAAGAGGAAAAGTAGTGGGCGCGAATAGTAGCTACAACCTCCAGGTCAAATTCGATGGAGACCGATGGTCACGCAACTATCACCCTTGGTGGCAGACAACGTACTACAGCAGTGGAAAAGTGATTGCGGACTATAAAAATCAGCAGCAAGAGGGAGGCGGTCGTGGGTAAAGTACGAACGCCTAGCTTTTGGGAAGATGAGCGGTTGACCCTGGAGCGAGCGATAAAACTCTCCACGGAATCGCTCTGCAATTATCTCTCTCGATATCGCCATGTTGTGTGTGCCTTTAGTGGTGGCAAGGATAGCTTTACGACCGTGACCTTGCTCGCAATGCTTCTCAAGGAGGGCAAGATCCCAGCTCCCGAAACGCTGACCGTGCTTTATGCAGACACACGCCTGGAACTCCCTCCATTGCAGGCCAGTGCATTTGCAGCGCTTCGACAATTTGAGCAATACGGCATGCAGACCCAAGTGGTGACGCCCGCGTTGGATGATCGATACTTTGTCTATATGCTCGGCCGAGGCGTTCCGCCGCCAAAGAATCGCTTTCGATGGTGCACGCCACAACTCAAAGTAGAACCGATGGAGCGCGCGGTCGAGGCTCTTTCGGTTCGCCTGGGTCTAGGTGAGATGCTCTGGTCAGAGAAGAAGCGGCGCGCGGTCTATCATGCCCTGGGCGAAGAAAAAGCTCTCATGTTGACTGGCGTTCGTGTGGGTGAGAGTGCGGCCCGCGATCAGCGCATTGCTCTCTCCTGCACAAAGGATGGAGCGGAATGTGGGCAGGGCTACTTCCAGTATTCGGTCGCGGGTCTCTACGATACATTAGCTCCTATTGAGATGTGGCGCGTCTGCCACGTTTGGGACTGGCTCTTCTTTCATGCTCCTGAATGCGGCTTTCAGACGCAGATGATTGCTGAAGTCTATGGTGGCGATGAAGCTGAGGAGCGCAATGCACGCACCGGTTGCATGGAATGTAACTTGGCCAGCAAGGATATTGCACTCGATAATCTTTTGTTGTTACCTCAGTGGTGCTATCTTCTCCCTGCGAAGCGTCTCAAGCTGCTGTATCAATGGCTCAAGTTGCCGCAAAATCGCTTGCGCAAAGATGGAACTGACCGCCGCGCCGACGGCGAGCTGGCAGCTAATCCAATGCGTATGGGGCCATTGACAATAGAAGCGAGAAAACATGGACTCCAGGAAGTGCTGGCAATCCAGGATGAGATCAACCAGGTCGCTGAACGTGAGGATCGCCCATATATAGATCTTATTAATAAGGAAGAGCACGCTCGCATCCTTGAGCTCATTGAGAACAATACATGGCCACAGGGATGGATGGGTACTGAACAACACGGCGATGTATTGGTTGATCAAGTGATTGCCGACGGCGTAGTGCAGCCGCTCCTATGGGGAGGTGCAGAGTGACTATCTCGCAACCGCGTTCAGCTCTCAAATGGGTTGGGGGTAAGTTTCATTCAGCTCCACGCATTCTCGCAGCCTTCCCGCCGGCGCACACCTACTCCACGTATCTAGAGCCATGTGGCGGTGCGGCTCATGTGCTCATGCTCAAGCCGAACGGGAGACATCGCGAGATTTACAACGATCTGAACGATGACCTCTGCAATTTTTGGACCCATGTGCAAGATCACGCTGATGAAATGGCACACCGACTCCAGGCTATGCCCTACAGCCGCCACCTCTACTATGAGTATCATGCCAGACTTTTTGATGGTAGTTCGATTGACCCATTGGAGCGAGCGATTATGTGGTTTTACGTCCTACGTGGGACGGGGACCGGGTGGTTTCGTAAGTCTGCTGTCGGATGGAATAATGCCGAGAGTAACGCGGTCGCATACCGCTCTGCCCTTGATCTCTTTCTTCAAATACAGGAGCGGATTACCACTCCCCGCCTCATTATTGACAACCGCGATGTAGAACGTGTGATTGAAGAATATGACAACCCAAAAACGCTGCTTTATGTAGATCCACCATATGTCGGGGCGGAATATTACTACCAAGTTGGCTTGCGGAAGCATGCCAAGAAGACATTTAACCACCAACGTCTGGCTGAACTCTTGAATGCTGCTCAAGGCTATGTTGCTCTTTCTTACTATCCTTATCCTGAGCTCGACATTTGGTATCCCGTTGATCGCTGGCGTCGTATGACCTGGCAACAACAAAAGCCATCGAGCCTTCAAACAACTACAGATCCTTTCTCAGCATCAGCAGAAGCAACAGAAATTTTACTGATGAATTATCCCGAGACCACTGGCGGTCTCTTTGATGGAGGTATGCTATGAATCTTTTCATTGCTTTAATCGTGAGCATTTGCATTCTGTGTGCTGTCGGTGCGCCACTTTGCATGTACATCTATCAGCGATTCTTCATAGATCCACTCGACAAAGCTATTAAATCGGACCTTATGAAATTGCGGAGAATAAATGAGGAGTGGCAGCCTCATAGGTCTGCCGAATTCGACAGCGAGAAAGAGCGGGATGAAGCTATCCGCCGTCTGTTCTCAGATGATGGAAGGCCACGACAATGAGATCGAAAGTGTCCTTTATAGGGAACGGGTTGTCTCGTATCCAGGTGGCCTATAAGGAAGGGGTGAGGCAATGATTCGAGAAGCAAGTATCACTGCACTCAAGAAATTATCGGCAGAGGAGCGCACCTCACAGGGACGACGCATTCTTGTGATGCGGCGCTGGCCGCGTGGCCTGTCCTGGAAAGATATTGATTTCTGGCTTCCGAGCGCAGGACCCTCACCGGAGCTCCTTACCGCGTGGCAGGCAGGTGTCATTACCTGGGAAGAATTCTTGACGCAGTATCGATATGAGCAACAACAGCAATTTGCCTATATTGCTCTATCGCGTAAAGAGGACACTACAGAGAAGCTGGTCGCGAAGGGCCGTTCGATTGACTATCTTCGCTTTGTGGAACAACAGCGAGGTATCGTCACTATCTCGTGTTGGGAACAAAATGATCGCTGTCATCGCTATATGCTGAAGGAACTGGTAGAGGAGGTATAGTGCTATGGCTTTAACATTCCTGCGAGCTGGAGCCATTATCATTGATTTATACCGGTATCTTCTTTGGAGAGAATGGGACCCTGATGGCCGACGCGTCCTGTTCATCATGCTCAATCCGAGCACGGCCGATGGAATGATGGACGATCCAACGATCCGCCGATGCATTGGTTTTGCTCAGGCTCTGGGGTTTGGCTCACTTTCCGTGACAAATCTCTTCGGCTATCGTTCCACCTCGCCACAGGCACTCCTTTCGGTAGCTGATCCGATAGGCACGGAGAATGATGCGCATATAGTGCAAGCATCTGCTCAATCTGCCACCATTATTGCCGCCTGGGGGTGTCACGGCCGATACCTTGATCGAGATCGAGTCGTGGCAGAGCTGCTGAACGCCCAAGGATATACATTGTTTTGTTTCGGGCACAATCAAGATGGAAGCCCAAAACACCCACTTTATGTCAGAAAAGATACACAACTTCAGCCTTTTATTGAAACGAGCTTGCTTCAAGAGGGAAGCAAGGCAGAGAGCTTCTCATAGAGAAGGAGAGGAGAGAACACGAGATGAAACAGCTTCCAGATCCGCAGCAGCATTTTAATGAAAGCGTCGCGCGTTCAAATGAGAAATACGCGGCCTGGCTCAGACGTGGAGAGGTTGAGCCTAACGAGATCCTTATGCGCGAGAACCAGGAGGATGCAATCAACGAGGCCAGAAACAGCTACATTCAGGAGGCCACCGAGATACGGGACCATAACATCAGGCTCATTATCAAGGACAGCCGTAGGCGCATGAACCAGATTAAGCGAAAGGGAGCAAATTTGCGCCTGCGGATGTGTCCACCTATAGCTCTATTCTTCGGGCTCATAGCTTGGTATTGCTTCAGTCAAGCGAACATCGTCCTGGAGCTGGCGTATAGCATAGGCGTTTTTGCATTCCTGGTAATGCTGGTTTCCGGTGCAATCTTTGACAGACCTCGATAGTAGAACGTTTCTAGAAAGGCTGGAATGAATGAGCGCAGAGAATGATAGGACAATACGTGGCCAGGTATCGCAGGCGTGGATTTTTCGCTGTTGTTCTTGCCACAGAGCTTGCACCGTAGAGTCTACAAGCGGCCGTTTAACTCTGGCACGCGCGGAATCGAGGGCAAGGACTGATAAATGGTCGAAGACGAAAGACGGCTGGAAGTGCTCGACATGTGCTTAGAGAATGAGATAGTATAAGAAGGTGTTTTATAGCAGACAATCATTACAAGGAGGAAAACGTATGATTGGGTACTACACGAATATCGTTGCAAGTATTCTGTTTAGTGCATTCGGTTTGATTGGCATCATCATCTGGTCCGTGGGTGCATTTCAAGGGCAGGCACGTCATCGTGAGAAATTGTTCGGGCCAACAGACGCTCAACTCTTACGACAAACAGGAGCTGCAACAACTATAGCGATCCTTGCTGCTTTTCTTGTCTTTTTTGGTATAGCTCTTGATGCACGATACTCGCTTGCAGAAGTTCTTCTCCCTCTCGTGCTCATCGCTCTGTTTGTTGTTCTGCTTTGCATTGTGCTCTGGATTGCAACTCTCTTTCTCTCTATCAAGGCAAAGCTACCACGGTACATCTATCACCTGCCAAAAGATGCAGATAGTGTGCGCCGATCTCAGTGTGAGCAGGGCATTGCATTGATTGCTCGCTTTTATCCTGAATCTCTCGCAAATCTAGATCTCATCGATGCCTTTGCCCGTTCGACGCAAGTCGCTATTCGTCGGGAGCTGTACCCGAAGCAGCGGAAGGATGGGCTCCAGCTGACCAATGACTTTACCGTGTATTGCAACCTCAGCTCGGAAGGATTCCAACAAGGCTATGCAGGTTTTCTAGCTGCTTGTCAGGCTGCACCTGATCATCTTGAGCACGTGCGCAGTATCTTGCGGCAATGGCCTGATGCGCCGGAAGCAGAACGACTCATGAATGAATGGACCCCTCGACTTTTAAAGGATGGCAAAGAAGAGTAAAGCGTCTTCAATAAGGAAACTACCAGGTGGAATACTGTTCTGCCTGGTAGATTTAGAAAGTTAATGCTTTCAACAAAGAATAATACATACTCACATAAATAATAGAGATATCTTAAAGGTCGAAACAATAGTTACTTGAGAAAGAACGAATTCTATGCTTTCATTAGTCGTAGCTGATGCAACTGGTCTGAAGTGGGCTCAAGAGCAAGTGATACGGTACCATTATCTCCATACTGCTGTCGATGTGCGTTGCCGTCCGCTAGCCTATGTAGTGATGTTGCTTGATCGTCCAGTGGGATGCTTGATCTTTGGGAGACCGGAAGCGACGAAGGTGACTGGTTGGTATGGATCGCTCAAGGATGTACAGTCTGGAGAATGCCCATTCACCAGATGGCAGATTTTGAATCTTGCTCGTATCTATCTCGATCCATCCATACAACGAGCTGGAGCCTTTGCCCATCCTGAAGGTCTCGTTGGTCCGAGCATCCTTCCCAGTTTTTATGATCGACACGACCGGTGGCAGAATGCTGCTGCAAGCTACGTGATAGATCTCGCGCTTGATATTGTCACCTTCGATTTTCTTTATCATCGACCTCCTGTATGGATGGAGCAGCCTTACGAGCTGGCTCATATCATTTCGTACTGTGACACGAAGCAGCATAAGGGAATGCTCTATCGGGCTTCGCACTTTGAATGGGTGCGAACGAATACATATGGTATCGATACATATCGTCGGAGATCTCGGCCGCTTACGCAACCTGAACACGCTATGCTTGCGAAGCGCTCGCAGGAAGATCGACGTGCACAACGACTTCGAGAGGTTGCACGCGTTAGCTACATTAAACAACTGCCTCTACTCCCGCTCTGTGATCAGAAGAGAGAAGACGTTCAATGAGTAAGAAAGCATTGATTATTAACTGTAGCTTCCCACACTATAACCTGGGTGCTCGGAAGTTGGCAGACTGGCTATCGACGCAAGATTATGAAGTACAGTACGCTGACCATGATCCTGGCCTCTTTGGATATGATTATGACCTTGTTGGCCTCTCTGTTATCTTTAGTTGGCACGCGCCCCTTGCTCGCACAATGGCTTTACGCTGGAAATCAAATTCCGAGGTCTGGTGTGGAGGGCCTGGAATGTTTGCTCTCGCAAGCTGGTGGCGGAAAGAGACGGGGCTAGAGATCGTACGTGGACTCGATGCCCGCTTCGACCGGCAGCGTGGGAACTATAAAATGTGTTTCGCCTCACGAGGTTGCCCCGTCGGGTGCTACTTCTGCCTCGTGCCAAAATTGGAAGGTCTCACTCAAAGTTTCGATCCAGATTTTCAGCCAGCTCCTGTGCTCTGCGATAATAATTTGTCCGCACTTCCAATAGATTATCAAGAATATATTATTGCACGCTACCAAGCATTTAGGGTTCCGTTGCAGGACGCCAACTCTGGCTTTGAACCGAGGACCTTTGACGAAGACTGCTATCGCCGATGGAAGCATCTACTGAAAGGCGCGTGGCGTTTTGCTCTTGATGAGCAACGAGAACTTACAGAGGTGGAGCGCATGATGCAGATTCTGAAGGCAGAACCAGCCAGTAGGAAACGGGTGTACTGCCTGGTAGGCAACGAGCCTATAGCTGCCTGTTATCAACGTGCTAGAAAGATCATAGAATGGGGTGGCGAACCATACTGCCAGTATATTATGCCGCTCAACTATCTTGGTGGCCCACTCAAAACCCGCTATGATTGGACAGAACAGTTAGGCCGCGACTTCTGTCGATATTTCAATCGCTTTACCTGGCGTTACGCGCCTCTTTCGGAATATCTTCCACGGAAAGGGGAATCAGCTCCCTTTGCCCATCAGCGCTTTTTATAAGATAAGGTGTATTCATTATGCAAAAATCATCGTCTTTAACAGTGACCGATCAATTCTGCGGCGCAGGTGGAACCTCGATTGGTGCCACACAAGCGGGAGCTGAGGTGGTGCTGGCACTCAATCATTGGGATCTGGCTGTTGAAACTCATAACACTAATTTCCCGAATACCCTGCACGACTGCACCGATATTAGTGCCTGTGATCCCCGACGCTACCCCAGCTCTAATATATTGTTGACCTCGCCAGAGTGCACGAATCACTCTCTTGCGAAGGGGAAACGACACAAGAATCTCAAACAACTCAGTCTCTGGGAGACTCCAAAGATCGATCCCGCAGAGGAACGCTCACGTGCCACTATGTTCGATGTGCCACGCTTTGCTGAATTTCATGAGTATGAACTAATTATCGTCGAAAATGTTGTTGATGCCCGTAAATGGATTCTCTTTGATGAGTGGCTGCTCATGATGAAAAAGCTAGGGTACCTCTGGGAGATTGTCTACTATAACTCGATGTTTGCTCCTCCGACGCCACAATCGCGAGATAGAATGTATGTAGTATTCTGGAAACGCGGCAATCCTGCACCGAATTTGCGCTTTACACCACCAGCCTACTGTCTCAAATGCGATAGACAGGTAGAAGCAGTGCAGTCCTGGAAGAATCCTAGTTTTCAGTGGGGGCGATATGGACAGAAGCGGCAGTACATCTACTGTTGTCCATCATGTGCAAGGGAAGTGGTGCCATTCCATCACATGGCCGCTAATATCATCAACTGGAATCTGCCCATTCAGAAGATCGGGGATCGGAAGAAACCCTTAAAGCCGAAAACGATCCGACGCGTTGAAATGGGACTGCACAAATTTCAAGAAGCTTTTCTACTCCAAGTCAATAAAACTTCCGATAGAGTACGCCCCTTGGTCGATGTTCTCCCTACTCAGACCAGCGACAATAGCCTAGCTCTGGTATCGCCTTTTCTCGTAAATCTGGGACATGGCAGTGATACCGGACGCATCGCCTTTACGCACACTGAACCTGCTCAAACGCAAACAACGGCACAAGAACAAGCAGTAGTCGTTCCTTATATTCTGGATCTACTATGGGAGTATCGGCTGAAGCCGGTGACTGCCCCACTTTCAACAGTTGTTGCCGAGGGAAATCATCATGGATTGGTGCTCTCTCCTCCATCCTCCTCATCATTTTTGGTCAGCTATTATAAGCGAGAAAACTCTGTTTATAGCTTATCTGATCCTGTTAGAACTATCACAACCGTAGATCGACATGCATTAGTGACTCCAGCACAATCGTCTGGTCGGGTAGAAGACTGTTATTTTCGTATGCTGCAACCTGAAGAGATTGGCCGAGCAATGGCCTTCCCCTCGAACTATGTTGTGCTCGGCACGGCTCGTGAGCAGGTGCGTCAATATGGAAATGCCGTGACACCGCCGGTCATGAGAATGATCCTGGAGCGTTGCGTTAAGACGTTGTGGTAAACAGTACAGGAGAAGATGATGGTCCTCTTCTCTGCATTTTTAGCGAAAGGAGTATATGATAACATCAAACAAGAGATAGTATTGGATATACTGATTTTTACTTTCTGTGCTTCTCTGTGCAATGAGAGTGAGCTCATCTCGCATAATACTGCTATGATGCATTCGGATTATACGTTCTATCATTAAAGGAGGAAAAGACATGACAGAAGAGGCGGGCGTACCGCCAAAACCTAATGATGATGAAGAGACTACTACTGTATTGAATATTGTACGTGCACTACTCGCATCGTTGGAAACGCTATCAGGCATTGAGACCTACGAGATAGCAATTCCTGGTATGACACAGCGCTGGCAAGAAGCGATGAGGACTGGTGAACAGACGTTAAATAAGTTGCAAGGGCTGATTGAAGAGTGGGAAATTGAGTTCGAACGACATCATTATCGGGCGGAAGACGCCCTGGATGCTCTTGGTCTCTTAGATCAAGAGGAAGACACTGAAGAGAAAGACGAGGAAGACCATGAGTGAGCAGGTATCAGAAATTGAGATCACGGCCGGTCTCGAAGCGGGTACGTATCGTATCTCTACACAGTATTCAAAAGACTCAGTTTCCACGACAGCACAAGGTATGCTCGATATCGCTGACTGGGTAGAGCAACGTCGGGATCAACTGCGGAAAGAGGTTGGGCAAGAGTTCACCCACTATCGTGTTGTTCTAATAAAGTCGAGCGTCGTGCGTGCTGATAGGCCAAATACGAATACTGTTGAAATGCCTATTGATGCTACCAATGCTCAAGAGGCAGCTAGTCGCGCCTTGCTCCAGCGTGGTGCTCGGCAAATGAAGTTTGTGATTGTGATGAGCGCTCCCAAGGAAGAGACGTTTTACAACGTTACCTTACAGCCAGATCACTCCATCACGTTTGAAACCTATAGTGACGATCTTCGACCACAACCACCACTCGTACCGCCATTTGACCCTGATAAATCGCGCGACTTTAATTCGTATAAACAGCCTACTGATTGACTATGCTGAGACCTGGCAAGGATTCCTTCCAGGCACAGCCATTCGAAACCGTATAACTTGAATTATCATTTTCTGTATCAAGGAAGAAGAGGTTTTCTTGATACAGAAGAACAAAATCTTTCTTCCTGAAAGGATGAATAAAAAAGAAGAGGAGCAATGTATACTACACATGAAACATATTGATCTTTTTGAAGCCCAAGACGGCGATTTCTACATGGTTCCTGATCGAGGGGATACGGTGTATGGTCACTGGGCTGAGGCAACGTCAGAATCCTTCGCCTATGTAGCCAGATCCATTATTGAAGACGAGGATGGGTATCGGGAGGGCTATGGAAATATTCACGGATACGCATCAGTAGCCAAACTCCTCGCTGATCCTGCAACCATTCACATTGCTGATTATACCGCTGGCGAAGAAGATAAAAGCACTTGCTATCGAAATGCACAACGCGTGTTGAGTATGACAAAGTGATGCGTCGCTTTTTATCAATAATCTTCACTTTGTCAGGGAAGTCTCATTGGGCTATTGAAAATGGATCTCCCGATGCTATGCGAGAGATGAGTCGCATTATTGCCGTGTTTCAACGGTTTCAAAAGCATAATACGTAGAGATCGTCGCCCAGATTCAGGATTCAAATGGTTATCGTAGAAGCCTTTGTCATACTTTAGAGAAAACTTTCAATCTCCTGATGATTTCGTTCTTAAATGTATATAAGGTTACTGGCACGCGGCGCTGTTGATGTTGGAAGCAATGTTTCAGAAAGAAGAGGAAATGCCTGTGGCGAATAAACAAGAAATCCCTACAACGTTTCAAGAAGGGAAGAACTTCAACTTAGAAATTTTTCGTGAGCGTCCATCGATGGATGGTTATGGAAAAATGGTATGGTGGCAGACTAGTAGCGCCTCGACGATCCAAGGCTGCTTTAAGACGCTGAAATATATAGAAGATGGCAATCAAGTCAGGGTCGTTGCCCAATATTCGCGCGGGAAGGTGGAGGCAGAAATTGGCAAAGGGACCTATCGTAAGCGAGGACCATATGGCCAATTGGAAACGCTCGAAACTATAGAGGCAGAGGGAGCAATGATTGGCCTGGTGGAAACGGCTCTGGTAGAGCTTGAAGAAGAGCGACATGCAGCGGAAGAAGCGGCGAGAACATATCCATGTGACTATCCAGGCTGTACTGAGGACGTTCTCGTTGCTGTTGGACCTGCATATACTATTAAGATCCTGGCTGAAGAAGAGGAGCAAACACTTGCCTTCTATGGGTGTCCGGGGATGCATTATGAAGCACTCGCGCATCCTGATGCAATCTCTGCGACACTTCAGCTTAGACGGTCAGCAACATCAAGCGTGAGACGGACTGTATCGGATGCACACCTTCTTGATCTTCGAGTGCAAACGCAGGATGAAGTACTTGAGAGCTGATCTGCTAGGGGTGCTCAAATGCTGAGAGAAGCACATGCATATCTATGCATAGCTTTTGAACAGGAGGCAGATGATGTACTACAGCAAAGATGACTATATACGATTTCTTTATCGATCTTTTCCAACGGTTGGGTTGGTGGAGGAGGCGGGAGCAACATGCATTTACGTAGGTCTATGGCGAGAATTCGTTCCTGGGATAGCCATATGAACCGCTCAATCCGTAGAAGCTGATTAGCTTTTAATTATTATATTAACTAAAACGGGAAATATCAGCACGGGCTTTTATCCAATGCTGATACTCCTCAGATTGCATAAGAAGATCATTGGCAGTCTCGCTTTGGTTAGAAAGACTGTCGAGAAATTCGATCACTGACTTGTTGAGAGAGAGAGTTACGTTTTCTTTTGTTCTCCCAGTGCGGGGTCGTCCGCGTCTCTTTGGTGATGTGATTTCCTCTTGTTGAGGGAGTTGTTGTTCCTGCTTATCACTAGAAGCATCCGGTTTCCTGATAACCAGAGGCACTTCTGCAACAATTGGCATTACCACTTCAATTTGAGGTTCTTCCTCTGCCTCTACGATAATGGTTTCCCGTCTCAGCATAAACGCCGTGACCTTTGGTTCAACAATGATATGTCCTCGCTTGACTGGCATCTTGAGGTAAAGGCCCTCTAAGCTGGTGCAGCGAGAAAGTGCAACATAGAGTTGTCCTGGTGCAAATGTGGCGGTGGTTAAATCAAGCATTACGCTTTCATACGTTTGCCCCTGGCTCTTGTGAATGGTTAGTGCCCATGCCAAACGGATAGGGTATTGAGTGAAGGAGCTAACAACCTTCATCTCGACTTTTTGTGTGTCCAAATCGTAGGTATAAACAGTTTCTTCCCATGTTTCCCGTTCTAAGGTGTAAACAATGCCGCTAACACGAACATCGATCTTCTCTTCAGAGAGTTTGTCAATCTTCCCAACAGTGCCATTGACCCATCTACCATCCTTGTCGTTTTTCAAGAGGACAATCTGAGCACCCTTCTTTAATTGTAGATTCTCCTCTGTTGGAAATACAGACCTTTTCATCTCACCAGTAATTGCAGCCTGATACTGATGTACTTTTCCTGATAGTTGGTCAAGCCGTCGTTGATTGATTTCGGTAACAAGCGCATTTGTTGTTGCTAGTGTGACCGTTCCCTCACCAGGAATGGAAACGTTGTAGCGTCCATTGAGCTGTTCTATCTGCTCATCGGTAATCGTGCCATCTCTAACCGCGTTGAGAATATCCCTAAACAGCGGATCTTTTTGGCGAAAGACCTGTGTGAGTTCATAGAGCTTGAACTCGGTCTGTCTCCAAACAAGAGCATTGAAGAAGAAATAGCCCTCATGTACCGTCTCAAAGTATGGCATCAATCCCTCTTCAACAACAGGGGGAAGCTGATAAACGTCGCCAAACAGGATCACCTGCACTCCTCCGAATGGCAGATCATTGCGAAATGCTTCACGAAGTCGTTCATCAACAGCATCAAGCAAGTCTGCTCTTACCATAGAAATCTCATCAATGACGAGCGTGTCTATGCGTTTAAGGAGAGAGCATGCACGGGAATTTGGGGCAAGTCTGCCCTTGCGATGGAGCTGAGGGGCAATCCGAAAGAGGGAGTGGATCGTTTGTCCCCTCACGTTCAAGGCTGCAACGCCTGTAGGGGCTACCACAACCACCTTCTTCGTGGTATATTCTCTGAAGTGACGAAGCAAAACAGATTTTCCTGTGCCAGCACGGCCAGTGATAAAAAGGTGCTGATGTGTCTGTTCCATCACTTCAAACAAGGCTTCCTGTTCAGCACTGAGTATGATATCCAAGCTTATTTCCCTTTCAGTCTGGTTAATTTATAATTTATTATAATATATTAATTAAAATAAAGCCATAAAGATATGTCGTGGAATATGGGGTATCGCTACGTAAGCTGTTTTTTTGTTTGACCGGAAGTTACGATTGTTATATATAATTTGTAATCATATACGTCTAGGCAATGTCCAGTTCGATCTCTCGTTATCCAGGTAATGGCGGATATATGATGTAAAAGCAAATTGAGCGGTTCATATGGCTGGTCCAGGAAGGAATTCTTGCCATATCCCGAAAACGAGCTTTGGAAAAAAGTTAGGACATCTCACTTATTGAAGACGAGAAGCATGCAACGTCGTAAGCAATCAGGTATAGTTCTGAGAAGAGGCTATTAGGTATTAGGAGCGGAAATGGAACCTGAAGATGAAAAACATCATGCTGATCAAGAGTTTAATCAGCATGATGAACCAGATCCAAAACTGTGGGGCTTTAAAGGGGATGATGAAAGTTTATCACAGCCGCGCGGCCGACTTAGAAATATAGCAGCCCGACTGTTCTTCTGGAGAAAAGAGCTATGAATCGTAGCAGGAACCGTTCACAACAATTTTATATCAGAGAAATTAAATCATTCCGAGACAGTACGGACCAAGTACGCCAACGGCTTGCACTCATTCCAGTTCGCACATATACAACTGCTACTGGCCGGCCTATGGAATGGAGCATTCATTTAGTCTGGCACTCTCATCCTGATCAAAGCGTGTACTCACAATGGGTATTCGCTCAGTTGATTATTAATGTCGTGAGCTTACCAAGTCTTATCGATATCCAGAACTCTTTGCTGAAATTGCGACTATTTCACAAGGAGATCAAGAGACGCAGCCGCAGGAGTTTGAGCAGCGGTTACAATCGCTTGGGTTCCGCCCGGCATAGCAGAACCCAGAGTTTTGTTCTTCAAGCTCCCCAGATGATTTTTGGAACCTGGCCACTGTATTCTTGCATGGTCTCTCTGATCCCGAGGATGCGGTCTTCTTCTTTTCGAGTGAATCTCGGTGGCGATGTCTTTTCTACCTCGGCCGTCACACGAGCAGAAAGTTTTTCTGCAATGGGAAGAAGAAGTGGAACTTGCTCTGCCATTTCCGAGACATAGAAAAGAAACCTATCATCTACGTGGCGAAGGACTCCACAAACCAAATCATCCTCCATATTACGCTGATGCTCAAGGAGTCGTTCTCGGAATGGACGGATTGGTGCTGGTTGCACCGTCGAGGTTTCTTTCGGGGCAAGACGCAGATTTCGAAAGAAATCTGGTGGCTCAGCTCCCCGACGCTCGATATCTTCGAGGGTTTCTTGATAAAAGGTGAGCCAGAGAAATCCCTTGCCTGGAAACTGCTGTCCTACTTCTCTCTGAGCGGCTTCAGAAAAATGTGCGGACGCCTCAATAGCTTCCTGATGCTCTTTCACCAAAGCAAGATCGGCAGGATCATACACGTAGTCATATCCCTGCTCGGCTAGCTTGTCCATAAGCGATCGGCACGCTTGTAGTCTGGTAAGTGCTTCAGTTTCATTCATTATACTTATTTCCTATCTACCATCCTTCATAAACACCTTCGAGTGGTTCTGGAAGCCCCTGGAAGACAATATGCGGCATTTGGTCATAGAGTGGATGATCTTCTTCTCGCACGTGCGCTTTATGAACGTAAGCCATACCTGATACAAGATGTTCGTAGGCAGCATCAGGCTCATAGAGATTGTCCGATTCTGCTCCTGGCCGTATGCGTTCGCCGCACCAGCCACAAATCATTTGAGGACGTGGTTGGTGTGCTTGTGCTGTTGGTCGCGCCTTGTTTTTCTTTCTTTTTCTACTCATACATCTGTCCTTTGCTTCACAGAAAGATAATAGAGGTCCTATACACATGGTATAAGAATCAGTGCAAATTAAACTGACATGTCATTCCTTGAAGAGCGTTAACATTTCGGGTTCTACAGCCTTAATGGCTACCCCAGAAAGCAATCATTACCACAACTCCTCTCAGTTCATTTCGTCTTCTGGTAAAGAATGGGTAGGAATACTCACTTTCAAGAGGGAAAATAGTTTTAGATCAAACGCTAGTGGCGCTTGCTACACCACCAATTGTGATATTTTTCTGATCAGGTTAGCAACCATAGAAGAAACGTGACGTCGCTCTATAGCTGTCATGGTAGCGACTTCTTGCCACACTCCAAGTGCTCCAGCTCAATAGAAGCTTTGAGTATCTAAGATGACTCTTTTCTTTTTAATAGGAGGGCACGACTCCAGCATTTTTCAGTTCTGGTACAACCAAGAACACTCCTCAACTGCGATAGCGGTTCTTTTGTGTGCCTTTTACTGTCACCAGCTCCCGACTCCCACACAGATTCAAGCACTCAGGTGTATCTTGGCGATGTTCTGAAAGAAACGCGCTATGCACGGCTGGACTGATAGCGCCTTATGTATGTAAAGGGGATAATTTTAGATGCGACGAGGAAGGAATACGACGAACCAGGTAAGGGTAGGACATGTAGGCTAACCATTTAGAATTTCGTGCGTTTGTTGTATACCACTTCTGCATACGTTCTGCACAGCATCATCGAAGAAAGGACTGCTATGCTGCTTGAAGATGATATTCGCCTGGTGGCTGGCCTGCATGGATGGAAAATAGCATTCCACCGGCTCCACCCTGAGAACCCGGTGTATAGCGTGATCATCTATTGGCGTCGCCGGCGTCATTGCCTGGGGTTGCTCGGAGAACTACAACGTCTGTCGATAGAGGATCTGATCACACTGATCCTTTCGTATGCTGAGGAATCTGTATGAGCGCGCAACTTTGATGAGCGTTGCACGTTACGCGATCTCAACTCTTCAGCAGATTCTCTCCGCTTTTCTGACTCCAGCGCGAGATGAGGAAAGAGAATCGGGAAATGATTCGGCGACGGAAAAAATGTAGCAAAATATTTTTTTGCGTCGAATCATTTCTCCTTTAACTTTTTCTCTCATTTTATGACCACATTTTTTAAAAAGATGAATTGATCAATCTTGCTCAAAAAAGCATGGACAGGGAGCAAAAAATCTGGTAGAATTTTGGCAGAAAAAAGGGTAATTAAAAACTCCTTTTGTTACCCAAATATTTTTTAAATATTTTTGCAAAACTTTTTGAACATTTTTTCTGATCTTTTTTGCCATATTTTTCTCGATCTGGAGCCAAAGATGAACGCAAAAATTCCCGCACCTGGCGCACTCATTTATAGAGAAAGTTCTTCCTCATCTCAAAGAGATGCGGCCGTCATTGATAATGCTCCGCAACTTCCCTTTGATAGTTCAATTCTCGCCGGGCAATTAGCACCGTCATCTCTTGCTATGTATACGCGGGATTTTTCAGCGTACCTCTCCTTTGCCCAAAACACAGAAGCTGCGCTCTCAGCCACCACGTTTGCACGTTGGCGCACGTGGCTTGCGCAGGTAACAACCCTCTCACCCAACACGATCAATCGCATGCTCGCCGCCACCAAGCGCCTCATGAAAGAAGCGGCAATTCAGGGCTATATCACGCATGAGCAGGCCAAGGCATTTGGACACATCGAAGGCGTAAAGGTGGCAGCACTCAAAACACGCCTGAAAGTTAATGCACGGACACGGATCGAGCCCGAGGGAATGCGTGCGATGACGAATGCGGCCGAGACCGAGCGTATGATCGGGTTGCGCAATGCTGCACTCCTGCATACAGCAGCAACTTCGGCGCTCCGCGTCTCGGAGCTGGCAATGCTCAAACAAGAGCATGTCGTACGGAGACTGAATGGCTTCGTAGTTCGCGTGATGGGCAAAAATGAAATTGCTTATACTGACACAACTCTTTCCCCGGAAGCTTACGCGGCCATCCAGTTATGGCTGGCCGCACGTCCTATTGAAAGTGAGTACATCTTCACACGATTCGACGGCCGTGGGAAGGGCGGCCAGGGGACACGTGCATCAGTGCAACCACTTTCTCGCAAGTCAATCTGGCAGATCGTGAAAAAGCACGCCACAAAAGCTGGTCTTGATTTCGTGAAAACTCACGATATGCGTCGCTTTGGAGGGACACAAGTAGCGAAGAACGACTTGCGTAAGGCACAGAAACTGCTACGACATAAAAGGATCGAAACGACAATCACTGGCTATGTCCTGGATGATCTTGAAATTGGGATGACCGATAATCTCTATTGAGGAAGGGATGTGATGGATACTGATGAACCACTTGAGTGGGAGAATGCGCTCTATGAGATACGATGGCACATTGTTCGCAATACACAGAACCCCGAGGAAGTGAATACGCTGCTCGCCTACCTTCACTCCACTAACTGGGAGGCATTCCGCGCAAGGCTCTTGAAGAAGGGGCAGCAGTCCGAAGAGGAGTATCAACAGCAACTGCGCGCGTGTTCTCAATGCGAGCAGCCCTTCCCTCGTCAAGAACTAACGCGCATTGCAGGATGGAATAGAACTCTCTATTGTGCAACGTGCGCCGCTGCTATTCGACAAGCTCACTCATATATCTGTCAGTACTGCCATGATATCTATGTCAGATTACAGCCTCAACCGAGAGATATGGAACACTGTAGAAAGAGTATCTGTGAATATGAACATACACGTGTAGTGACTCAAAATGTCCGAGCTCGGAAGATAAAAGAGCCAGCAAACTTGACGCTTAAACAATGGGCAAAAACGCTTAACCACTTTCACTATAAGTGCGCCTACTGCCAGAAGTCATATGAAGCATGCGATCACTTCGTCCCTCTCGGCATGGGGATTGGCTCAGTCGCACAAAATTGCGTTCCTTCATGCTATGCATGCAACTTAAAGAAGGGAAATTGGCATCCCGATGCAGTGAGCACTATCCAGAACGAATCAATGCAAGCAGTAAGGCACTACCTGGAGTCTCTCGAAAAAAACAAGAGATGAAAGATTCCGCCCTCAATATCATTAAACGAGGTGCTTAAGGGCATCTACGAAGGATAGCGGAATACAAGAGCTGACAACATACGAAATGTCATCAGCTTTTTGCATTCCGTGTGAAGTAGAAGACGCTTCCTCGATCCAGTCTCAAAGAATGTCCTACCCTTGATACGTTCCCTTCCACGATACCCCTCCCAGCTAAGTATAGACAATTACAAAAAAAATTGCATGAAGTAGTCATTGTTTCTCTGAATATTTCTTCATAGACGTCGCTCATTTATCATCACCCTTCATGACAATATGTTCATAGTGTTGCATCATCCTTCAGTTTCTTCCTTCTCTTTTATAAGCGCAAATACAACAGAGTCTGGGGGATAATACTGGGTAAGAGTGATGTGAGGAGTTGCTCCATCCCACCCCACGTAAATGTCATTATGTTTTGAGCTTGCTGTATGCATCCCTGGCACTACTCGGAATGTGATCATAACCCCATCGCGAACAGGGGTTGCTATTTCAATAGGAATGGCACCACACAACCCGTTCGGGCTATCCCAATCTTGACGAAGTTTCGACCCAGACCCAATCTCATGGATCGGGACCTCATGAAATGCATCAAAAGGATAGCGATAAAATAAATGTTTCATCAGTCTTTTCTCCTTCTTTCATCTTGTCGGTCTCTCCCTCGCTCATCATATTCAGATGTGTGAAGTTCAACGGTAATTGCTTCTCCGTTTTTAGTTTTATACTGTTGCTTTGCGTTCTCTAGTGCCGCCTTATAATTGTCACCATATACCGTTCCTATAGTTTCTTCATTCTTCAAGACAAAATATTTCATTGCTTACACCTTCTCAAATTTTTGTCTTTTGATTCTTCTTTATCCTAAACGTTTACAGAAACGTGCCTCTTCTAGAGTGAGAAAGAAACACAAAAGTTCCTGCTGTCCGTTGTGTGCAGCTTTGTATAAGCGATGCAGACCATCAATCAGCGGATACTTCCGACCATGAATGCCAATGAGCGGTCGAGTGAGGCGGATACACGAACGCATGGCTCCCTCTCGATCTACCTTGAAAAAGAAGAAGTGCTGATCAGGCCAAAAACCATATTGTTTCGCAAGCAGTTCAACCTGGATCGTCTCCGATTGCCGTCCGAGCAAATGAAGCAGATACTGTGCTTTCACCACATCATACTCTTGAAAGAACTCCGATTGCCGATAGCGTGGAAGCCGACGGCGGAAACGTTCCAGGCGTTCCTCATCAAAAAAGCAGTCAGTGACCTCTTCCATATCTTCTCTTATCTTTCCTCCTGCTTTTTATATTCGTCGAGGGTACGAATACATGCAAATACATTTTCGTGCCACTGGAATGGAGCAAAATTTCTCTGCGCGCGCGACTCATCATAGAGCTGTACATATTCTTTGATCGAGATTTTTCTACTTGGCCCTTCTACTTCAAACCAGTTGTTAAGACGGAAAGTAGAATAGCCAAAGGATAGTACTGATTGAGGTCCTCGTATCGAAAGAACTTTTCTTCTCTGTTCATCTTCGATTATTTCTCCTGCGGCTATCCAGCAATACTCTCGATAGTAGAGATACATGTACTTTGCTGACTGATCTTGACGTAGAAAGTCTGGCAATAAGTCCGAATGATCAACTCTGGTCAAATTGGCATGTGCATATTCATCTGGCACCTCAAGAAAGAAGCGATGGTCTTCTTGGAGCTTCACTCTTCCTCCTTTACGAGCTATGTCTTCTATGGCACGAGTGATGCTCGTCCTCATCGTCCGTCAGTATATTCTCTTGGGATCGGACGGTGAATGCGATCCCTATGCCGGATCGGTCTGCCCTCACGTGTATAATCTGTCACTCGATGAACAAATTGGCCTCCGATAGTCACCCAGGCACCAATAATCTCATTCTGGACGTGATCATGACCAACGATCTCGCGTTGTCCAGGAAGGCGAAAATCGATGTGATAGATCGCGCGATCTTCTTGTTCGTACCCCTTCAAGGCAAATGCTGATTCTTCGCGTGTTACCCGAAAAACTTCCACTTCAACAGGACTTGCCTGCGCAGTTTTGTCTGCGTTCTCTAGAAAAAAACGAAAGTATTCGCGCAATGTCTCTAGACTATAGATCTCCAGTTGTCTGTCAAAAAAGTGCTGTAAATAGGAAGGGCTCTCTTCCATTATTCCTGTCACACGAACACGCCAGAATGGAGAGATGATGTCAGTTGGAGCATTTCGAACTCTCTCCTCTAGCTCATTCTTGCGGCGAATACTGGTGGCGATAATGATCCTATCTCGTTCGATGGCAGATTGCAAAAGGGCATCCGCTACCTGCCGATATTGCCCCTCGTACGCTTTTCTCTGCTCGGTAGTTGCTCCTTGAATTTGATCGACAAAAAGGTTAAATGCCGCATTTTTCTTAAGCCTGAGCTCTTCGTCAGACGCGGCCATCTCTCTAGCAAAAGCTCGATGTATTTCGGCCCATTCTTGCTCATCTTTGTCCATACTCTGGTTTGCTCCTCTCGCATACTGAATCCCTTGCATCAATCCCAATTCGGGAGAAGTGTTCACGTGGAAAGGATTGCCTCTTGTGCCTCAACAGGAACAGAAGCGAGACATTTGATAAGGAATGGTGGTCGGACATAGGCATTGTGGTAAGCAGCCCCCTCAAGAGCAAGTCTGATGCGCTGCTCTGGTGGAAGATCTGGCGTAGCATACAGTGATCCGAGGGCAAATTTCGCTCCGCTACCCGCAGCTTTGTAGCCATTTAGCGCCTCACTGACTTGGTAATCTTCCTGAATTTCAAAGAGCCTTCCCTGAAATCCAATGAGAAAATTGCCTCCCTCTTCCTGTTCATCTTCTTTTTTTGCGAAACCGCCAGTCTTCAAGCAGTCTCGTACCGCATTCACAAACCTGGCCACCATGTACTCTTCTACATCCATATCCCTCTCATATGGTGGAAGCTGCAACTCATAATGCAGGAGCTGCGTCATCCGACACGATGTAGTGCAGCCCAAAAGCATCCTACACCTTCCTTCTCCAATGAAAAAGACTTTGTGGCTTGCAAGGATCGTTTGCAGGCCACTATCGTTCGTTGCTGCGCTGTCGCCGCCAATAAAGACTCCTTGTGGAGTTTTCAAACCAACAATGCAGGTCATAGAACATTTCCCCTCTCGATATACTTTTCTTTTGAATATACCTGATGAAGAGAGATGCTTGCATGGTTGAAGACAGCAATAAGAACGATTTCTCAGCAGACATTTCCGCAAAGATCATCACAAATTGCGACGTGCTGTGCAAAAGTACGATCTGATAGAATTTTAGAAGATCGAGTGAGCATAAGAAAACATGCTCACTCGCATTCAAATCTCATGTATGCCTATCTCGGCTGTTTGAGAACAATGTAGATTATCGTGCCCACAACACATACAGCCACAACAATCCCAGCAATCACCCACGATGATAGGAGTTTTCTTTTCTGCCGGGGTGGCGGTGATGTCTTAGACCCAGATACAGTTATAATTATTTCCTCCTCACCAGCTGGTGCCTGCTGATCCCCATCATGGTCTGGAGAAATATCCTGCGGACCCTCGCTCACCGTCTCCTGAACCTCTATCTCATCCAGTGATACTTCATCAGTAGGAGTATCCTGAATGGAATCCTCTTCTTCCTCATGCGTATCAATCTGAATGTCGAGATCGTCTTGCTGATCTTCCAGGCCAACATCATCACCTACTAGAGGTAACGGCAATTGGTCTCCCTGTTGGCGCGGTCTTCTCGGCTGCCCTCGTCCCACTGCCAGCTTGCGCAGACTTTTATCAGTGTTAATCGAACGCATAAAATGCACCAGGTACTGCATACGATCAGGAATGGTATGCGCCTGCACAAAGTATTCAACAGGGTAGGCTTTGATATTCTTACAGCGATAGTGATAGGGTTTGACCCGATCATTCGTGCAGAACAGAAACCATCGCCAGTAGCGATACATATGCCAGCGGACATTATCAAGTTCCCTCACCTCCCCTTCATCCGTGAGGAATACTTGCTGAATTTTGACGCTGGTGAGAATGTCCTGGTTCTCTTCAGCTTCTACAAAGTACCAGTAGAGTCGTTCCCAGGTGGAACCTGGAAGGTTGCGAAAAAGTGGTAGCGGCTGTTCCATATTTTCCCTATTTGGAGCTTTTCACGCGCTACAAGGCCGAAGATACACTACTACGTTCCATCGCTTTTTGTACCTCTACTAATATTAGACATAAGCAACGCAAGAGTCAACAAGCAGCCTTTTTTTAAAAGAAACGTGCTGTTGTGGTGGAAGCATACTTGATTCTCTCCACCGTCCTAGAATCAGAGGAAAAGAAATACGAGCCACATATCATTATTGTCTTAAGAGGCAAAAAAACGGCGTCGCTCACAGAGCCAGCAGAGGGCTTTGCGAGACTTCGCCGTATAATGGAGACCTTCCAGCAAAAAATCGGCTCTGAGTGCCAAATATAGCTATTTCTGTCTTCCTACTAGCTCTCAAAGCCGTAAAAATCCACTTTCTATTCATTTCGCTGGATCATCCTTCTTTTCAGCCTACATAAAAACGTCTTGACGTTTTAGCGTAGTTATGCTACTATGTATTTATGTACGAACGTTCAAACGTTTTAGCGTAATTACGTTTATATGTATAAGCGTTTTAGCGTAGTTATGCTACTATGTTAGTATGCATTTGCGTATAAGCATTTTAACGTTGTAGCTTAGTTACGTTTATATGTATAAACATCTTTATGCATAAGCGTTTTAGCGTTAATATGTATAAGCGTTTTTAAGTTAAAGCGTACTAGCGTTAATATGTCGTAACGTTTTAACGCAGAAATGAGGGAATTATATGACTCGTAAGATCAGCATATTGAACTTCAAGGGCGGGGTAGGCAAAACAAGCTTGGCCATCAACCTATCTCACGCGCTCGCGCGGCAAGATGTACGCGTTCTCCTAATAGACTGTGATATGCAGGGAAACTCTAGCTCTCTGCTTGCAAAGGTTGAAGAGCCGACCTTAACCCATGTGCTACGTGGTCAAGCTGATTTCAAAAAGGCAATTAAGCAGGCACGTCCAAATCTCTTTGTTGTGCCTGCCGATACAAATCTCAACAAGGCTGCCAATTACATCATCAGTGAAGGACGCCCTGCATACTACTCACTCCGTAAGGCTATCGAAAAATTGAATGAGTACGACTTCGTTTTCTTTGATCATAGCCCCAATTACAATGCCGTTACAGAGAGTGCTCTGCTCGCCAGTGGAGAAATGTTGATACCTTGCGAACTATCGCCGTTTGCCGTCGAAGGCTTGTTAAAGATGTTTGATAAATTAGAAGAAACACTTGTTGAGCATAGCCTCGATATGACAGGCATCGTCCCTTTCAAATTAAATCGCAGCATCAGCATGCACTTGGCTTACCTCGATGACTTGCGCCAATCATTTCCTAATAGGGTACTGCCAGCAGTGCGCACCGATACAGCAGTAAGTAAAGCGCAGTCGTTTCATATGAGTGTGCTTGAATACGATGAGCAAGAAAAACAACATAGTAAAGCAACAGACGACTTTCACAAGTTGGCGATGATGCTTACTGGGAAGGCAGTAACAGCATGAAGAAGACTACTGAAACCACCGAAGCCACCGAGAACTCCGAGAACACGCAAAATTCACCGCAAAGAAAGGGATTCGTCAGTCCTTTGCAAAAAGCCCAGGAAGGTAAAATTGGCGGAGGGAAGGATGGAGTAGCACAAGAACGTCAAAACGTTACAACGTTGGAGCGTCTTGACGTTAATGAGGAAATAGAGGAAGATACAACGAAAAAGAATAAGCGTGAGGAAACTCACTTTCGCCAGACCGTATGGATGCCTAAACCCTTAAACCGGCGTCTCAAAGTGCGTGCAGCGAAAGATGGGGAAGATGTAAGTGGAATCATTAATAAGCTAGTTGAGGAGTATCTCAATAAGGAGGAGGACTAGAAGGCGACATATCACATTTATGATCCATCGGATACTATGCTTTTTATATATGCGCAGAAGACACATAGCCCACCTCCTGCAAACATCGGCAGCGGGTAGCCAGGAGACATTCATACAAAAGACCTAAGAGGGTCAGTAGATCTAGCTACTGACCCTCTTTCTATTTTGCAGAAGGTAATATAGTAAGCACTTCATCGGCCCCTATGTACCCCTGTTCGTGTGCCCAATCCACCAAGTCTACCAGTAAGCGTTGCTTTCCTACCAGGTCCTCTTCCATGTGGTGGGGAACATGATCATGCAGATGCTTACAGTGCGCAATCACGATCAATTTATGGCGAGCACGGGTCCAGGCGACATTGAGCTTGCGCGTCGCTTCCGTCGCCATCAGTCGATTATCGAGCGTACGGTCAAACGTAAACTCCCACGGCCTGATACCTGGAGCCTCTGTAGTATCGAAGATGACCACAGGAAACTCCAGAGACTGAACCGTGTTGATCGTGCCCACATGGATGAGATGAGCAATCTTTGCCTCACGCAACTTTTTCTGCGTCAACTGTACTTGTGAGCGATAGGGAGCAATAATGGCGACGCGAGGGATGCTTGGATCGTCAGAAGGGGAGGGCGGTGGCAGCGACTCCAGCGCTTGATGCGCTAGTGCCACGGCAAGACGTGCATGATACTCATTCTCGCGCGGCTTGTTTTTGCTTGGTTTGAAGCAGCGTGCCTCGGTGCCGGTGGTATCGGCCAGCAGAAGCGGCCACTCTGGATGAGGCGCAATCTCCGGCCCATTTGCGGTCCCTTCGCGAGAGGTGAGCATATCTTGATAAATGAGATGGTTGACTGGCGCGATAATGACTGGACGGGAGCGCCCTTGCTCGGTGAGGAGGACACACTCTTTGTCACCACTTTTCGCGTCAAAGATGCTGACGCCCAGGTAGGAAAACAGGTCTTTGCCGAGCCACTCCCTGGCTTGTAGTGCTTCGTTCTCATGTTCTAACTTGACGACCGGGCTAAGTTGCATAGGATCGCCCGCTCCGACAAAATGTTTCAGTGCCCGCGAGGCGACTAACAACACGCCAATGACGGAGATCATACTCAGCTCGTCGACAACTACCACATCAAATTCGCGCTCTAGGAGATTGGCATTGAGATAGACACTGGTGATCGTGGTGGCCACCAGTTGTGCATCTGCCACGATCTGGGCCTTGAGTCCGTCCTGCTGGGCCTTGAGGTCTTCGATCCGCGCTTTGATGCAATCGCGTTCTTCAGTAAGCTGTGAAACCTGAGCATACGCCTCGCTCACCAACTGCTCACCACGCTGCACTTCCTGCTGTAGAGGTACAAGCTTCTCTTTCAATCGCTCAATGCGCTGCTGATCCGTGTTGCCAACAAGCTTCTTGACATTATAGAAGCCCTGCACATCCCGGTCGATGATCTCTAGCGTCACACTCGGCGTTATTTGTGCATACGTGTTCTGGGTCAGGGACTCATCCACGGTGCTAATCGCTGCATCTGCTTCGTTTTTTTTGCGGAGGAGGCGTGCCACGTCGCGATCAGCCGCCTCAAAGTCATAATCGTGATACTTTGAGAACAGGCGTTTGACCTGTCCCATCGCGCGGATTTTTGCGACTTCCTTTGAAGCATCTTCCCAGTCTTGTTTTCGTCGTGCCGCCTCAGCAACCCATGACGTGCGAGCCTTCGTCAGTTCCTTCTGCTCCTGCTGTAACGGGGCAAGAATCTTCTCAGCCTCTTGCCGCTCCTTCGCTTTCTTCGCGAGAAATTCCTGCTCTTTGCGCTCCTGCTCTTGCATTTTCGTCTGCAACGTAGTGATTTCTTCCTCAAGAGGTGTAATCTTCCTATCCACCTCCTCTCGACGCACATGCCAGGCATCCTCTTGCTCACGCGCTTCGCGTTCGAGATCCTCAATACGCATGAGCAATTCAGGCAGTCTCTTTTCCAATTTTTCGCGGGTTTCGGCCTGCTTCCCCATCCGCTTTTCCGCAAGCGCATTGATCGTCAAACCACGATAGTTGCCGGTACGCAAGGCCACGTGGCGCGGATCACCCGCCCGCACCGCGAGGCCCTCATCCACCAACGCTTGCAGATCTGCTTTTGCGGACGCATGCATAGCCTGGATAAGGCGAATGAAGGCATTATCTGTGGCGATATTGGTATGCGAGACTAACAACACAGAGAGACCCTGCCGCAGATAGCGACAGATCAAGTCGGAGAGTGTCGTTGTCTTGCCAGTGCCAGGTGGCCCAACAATCAACGTCTTTTCACTGCCAAGGCCGTGGGCAATCGCTCGCTCCTGGTGTGGATGCGGCGTAAAGTTACCCAGCTTGCCACGCACTGCTTTGACCCCGCTTTTCACTGGCAGTATACCGAGCGTTTTCGCGCCAAATTCCGCACTTGTCTCTTGTAAATTCGAGAGCGCCTGCAACTGCCGTTTCAGCAACCAGGTCTTATCTTCGATAAAGGAGACGTGGCCCAGCAGCTCCACTGGTAATGGTGTTCGGGTCACGAACAGAAGCTTGTTCGCTTCCCGCGAGAGGACTCTGGCATCGACTTTGAGCTTCCGCTCCTGCTCGCTGACAACATCGACGACCGCTATTTTGGCATTCTCATCAATGTCCCAGTACGTGCGGAGCATAAACTGGTAGGTATGGTTGCCGCCACTCTTGGAGAGCAATTGCCCATCAGTCCCTCCATAGGTGATAGCCTCGGCGCTTTGCGCATCGGCGATGGCCTCCTGCAGCGCAACCTTCATTCGTTCAATATCATCAAGCAACTCCTGTTTCATCAAGTGTCCTTTCCGTATCTATCGTAAGTAAGTATCTTCATAAGCAGTGACGATAGCAGACGCCTGGTGTTTCGCCGGAGTACATCCGCTGGCCAGCCGCTGCACAGACCATGAAAACACCCGTAACGCAGGGCAGAGAGAACCTATTGGCCTGCGTTCGGGTGAAATAGACACTACAATTTTAAGAATGTGATGAGGCCCTTGAGAATTTTCTTGACCTCACACACTTGATCAGGGCGACTACGTTATCTCAGATAATTTCGAAGGACGACATCCTTACGGTTATGACCGAGTGCCTGGCTCACCTGGAGGACAGCAGCTTCGTCATAATCCGAACGCCTTAATCGACGGCCGGTGGGTGGTAGCTCCCGACCTGAAAGATGTTGATAATACGCTTGAGCATAGGCGCGCCGATACTGTTGAGCATGGAGGCGCGAAGGGATGCGCACAAAGACCAATTCCTTCGGATCGCGTCCCTCGCGGAGGGGTAAAACATCTTCTTCGTGGCCTGGCAGAACTGGTACCTGTCGAGGCCGGCCACCTTTGGCATATCCTTTTTTAATGATTATTTCTGCCTCGCCCGTCGCCTTTTTGACAATGTCTTCTATCTGAAGGTGTTTCACTTCATTATCGCGGAGTCCTGTGGCTTGCAAGAATTTGATAAGGTGGGGCCAATTAGCCGGTTGGAATTCGCGTGCACGGATCGTTGGTTTACGTGATCGAGTGATGTCTTCCCGTTTGCGAGCTGGTAGATCAACCTGTGATGCCAGGTCTCGATTGTCAAAGAAGAAGCGGAGGGCAGCACGTTCTGTCTTGAGGGTTGAAGGGCTCTTGCCTTGCGTGAGGCGATCCGAAAGGTACTCCGTCGCCAGCTCGTCAGCACGTTGGTCGAGCACGTCCAGACGGCGTACTGCATGAGTGGCCCTGGCCCATTGAATGAAAGTTAAGATATGTTGTTGATAGGAGTTGCGTGTACCATGTGAGTGAAACTTGCCATCAGAAAAAGACCAGATTTTCTCTCCGGCCTCCCTGCGTTCCTTTTTGGCGTCGAAACGGCTCTCGCCCATATGCATTTTTGCATTCAGGCGCTCAAGAGCCTCGTAGATGATTCCTTTGCGATTGCCCGTGTGTTTGCTTTCTCGTTGTCTTAGACTATAGGAAGGTTAAATCTTGTACGAAGCTCGCTATCGCTGCAACGTCTCAGCACTCCGAGACTCAAAACCATTGCATTTACTGTTTATATGTCGGTCATCCCGACCTATAACCGTAAATGGTATCCTCCTGACTTCAGGAAGAACCAGCGAGATGCACTCCCAGATCCACGCTCCACGTCCACATCACAAGGCCGCGCTACGTTGCCGTACCACGAAACAACACTACTGGGACGCTTTCCGATCCTGCCAGTCAGACTCTCACTGCTGGCAGGGTACGCACCACAAGGCCGCACCACTGTTCATTACACTACCGGAGATGATAGTTACTTTTCCTCGCTTTTGCCGCACAGAGCAAGCCGGAGCCTCGATATACGCGCAGGGTTAAGAAGGTACCCACTCGTATTTTGGTGATTAGTGGAGTGATGGTTGCCTATCGCCTCAACTGCATGCCACCAGGGAGAGTTATCGCCCTGTCGTTCGAAAACGCATGCGGATGCATACATTTTCAGGTGACCAGACCTCATCGCTAACGACGACCAGTCGAGCATATAACAGATATGCTAGCTGTTTGCCCAGTCCTTCATCAAAGATGGGGGACACGTTGGACGGACGTTGTAGTTGTACACTTGCAAGTGTACACAACATATTGCGATCTGTCAAGGTCTTTTGAACACTTGATCCTAGAAAGCAACATTTCTCCTGTTACCTGATGAAAATGAGGTTGTAGCCACCATTATGTATCGTTTGAAGAGTGCTATATAGCGTAAAATCAGCGTGAGAGCCAAAATTTATAGTGGTCAATACCGTCTATCGACGAATTGTACACAGGAGCCTAGAATCGTCTCTCAGTGCATTGCATTTTATAGCATTTTACGAGCTTTAGTAATACAAAGAGGCGTATATGTCATTGTATATCCTTGTGATTTCTCGATATATCCTCGTATTTACTCTTATATCCCTATGATTTATGTATATATCCTCAAGTAGTATTTTATATCCTCATTATTTCCCTTTATAGACTAGGGAAGCTTTTTATTTCCCGACGCTTTCTTTTTATATCCCTATGTCATTGCTATAAAATCATAAGGAATGCTACAATGTACTTAAGATTCATAAGGAGATAAAGGTGGCGCAAACGTATACATTTAGTCAATGCATCGAGCTCTTGGACGTGGATGCAAAGGTCTTCCGACGCTGGGTGCGCGAAGACCTGGGGCTGGGGGAAAAAGATCAGGTCAGTCGTGCAGACAGTCGGGTGCGCTATCTCTCACGCGGGCAATTAGAGAAGTTAGCCGAGCTGCATGATAAAACCTTGCCCGTTGATGATCAGGTCGCGAGTGACGATGACGATGCTCCACCTGGAGCATACAAATTGCTGGCAGATCGTGTGGAAGCGCTCGAAAACTTAATGACGGAGGTACGCAATACGCTCAGCGCCTACGCGGGAGACGCTACTTACAATGAGTCTCAACTTGGGCACTTGCGCGAGCTTTTTGAGCATCCCGAATCCGGAGTCTATGCACGCATGGAAGCTTTGGACCACCACCTTTCTGATATAGAGGTCCACATGCAGCCACCGGTGCCAGATGCTACTCAGCAGATAGCAGGCATTGAGGCGCGGTATAAGCAGCGCATCACTGAGTTAGAGCAAGAACTTGCGACGTATAAGCAGACAAGACTACCCACCCCCTCCTTATCGAAGAAGAGAGCTACGAAAAAGAGGAGACACTCCACCATCAAGACACTTCCTAAGAGCTTGGTCGCACGCAATGCTTTTGCAACGTTACATAATATTTCAGAGAAACAGGTATCGAAGGAAGCTCTGGCAGGAAGAATCGCAACCACAGAGGGGAAGTGGCTCTCTAATGAGTATGTGGTGACGCGGGCACTCAACGAGAAAGGCAAACGCGACTTTTACGAGGTCTTCCATCAACGGTCGGGCTTTCAAGCATGTGATCAATGCCCGCATGATGTTATAGACATTAAAGATGCAGCGGCGTCTCCGGATCACTAACTCACACTATTCGTTGTCATCATCAGTAGGCAAAGAGGTATCTGGTTCCACTGCTGGTAATGCCGTTTTCTCTTTCCTCGCTAGTACATCACGAATATGCGGCTGTAAGCCCAGCAGGTAAATGCCGATTTCAATGGTATCTTGTGAAGAGAGTAAAAGTGCATCTCTATCTTCCCACGAATTAGAGGGATAGTGGCGGTTTCGGGCGTGGTTACTAGAGATTTTTGCTTCACCTAACAATGGATAGTAAATGACGCGAGCAGCTCCACTTGAAGTTACAAAAGTCACAGCTCCAGCTTCCAATGCACGAATTTGTTGTTCTTCTTCTTCTTGTTTTCGCTGCCTCCGCCTATTTTCTTGCACGCGAAAATAGTCGCGTACGGCACCTAACGAGTAGCCAGTACGTTCAGCAAGTTGTTCCGGCGTAAGTGTATCAGCTTCGCCAGGATGCTGTACTGCAAATTCATGATATGCTTGCTCGAATGTCTTCTTATTCGCCATAAGAGTTGGTTCCTTCCTTTGGCATCCTTATGATAGAATTTTACACGTATCTTGGGTCTGCGTCCTCCACGTTATCACGGTCTGCCAGTCCAGCCCCAATAATTGCATCGACATACTGCTGTTGCCGCGCAGTCAATTGTCGCTTTCCACTCACTACTCACTTCTCCGGTTCTGGAGCCTCCAATTTCGAGTAGAGATCTCGGTAGCGTTGCCAGTTCTCTCGGTAGTATTGTAGCCCAAATGGAGTAATGCGCAACACGTTACGCACAGTCGTTGTGTACCCATTATCCCCTGGCCAGCGTTTGCGCACATAGGGTTCGCAAGAAACTTCAACATACCCAATCAAGGGACACTCTTGCCCATTAACACGATATTCTTCTAATCGGCGTACAGTCATATGACCAATGCCCCTCGGCCATTCCTCAATCCCGCGCTCCCCTGCTCTATAGGCATAAACTAGCGCCCTCCAGTGCCACTCACGAAGCGTCCCAGGAGGAAGCGCTTTCGGTGCCTTGAGATTGAGGGCATCGCGCACCATCTTGCGCCCATCTTTTGTGATCCGGACGAACAAGATCGGGCCACCAAGAGAGCCAGGCTCATAGCGGCAAAGCACCAAACCTCGGCGTTCTAACGCGGCAAAGGTGCTTCCCGTCCCATGATCACGATAGCCCATATCCTCCACCCTTCGCAAAAGAGATGCTCCGGCAGCATTATAGGGCATCCAGCGCCATACTGAGGCGGGGGTACTATTCCAGTGGCCCTCCCCACCTGCCCGCTTGATGCTCAATTCCTGTCCCTGGTCAACATCATACACCGCTTTGAGATAATCCTGTTGTCGTTTATTTAAATCTGCCCACGCCATCGCCTTCTCCTAAAAAAGCTACACCGCGAAGAGTGGCAACTGCTGACAGCGTGCCGCATGCCGATTCAACCACAAGACCTCGGTACGCATCATACCATGCTCGGCCAAAGAGGGCATCGTCACTTGCTCCCAACGGGCAAGCCGTTCTGTATAGAGCGGATGCACATAGCTAGAGAGGATCACCGGACCAGGGTGACTATCCAAGACCTCAAGTAGCTGGATATGCTCTGCATCAGTCATCTCGTTAGGATAAAGGTTATAGGTCCGTGTCGAAAGTACGTAAGGTGGATCGGCATAGATCAAGTAACTAGGGTGATGGTAGTAGTCGATGAGCTCTAAGGCAGGACGATTGCGGATCTCGGCATCCTTCAGCCGGTCTACCACAGCAAGAATACGATCGGGCAGCTTGCGCCACAATTTGGTGGTACTGCTATTCGATGCTATACCTTTATGTCGCCACCCACACCTTGATCCCAATTTTGTCCCGTGTGCTTGCCAGCATCGGATGAGAAAGCGCCGGGCATTCTCGATGGAGTTCTCTGACCCATGATACTGTTCTGGAAGCTCATAAGCTTCGTACTCATCCTCGCTCCACGGCGTTATCTCGATGAGCCATGCCAGCTCCTCCGCATGATCACGAATAACCTCGAAGAGGTTGGTCAGACTTTTGTTGCTATCACCGAGCACCTCATGCTCGACAGGGGATTTCGAGAAGAAGGCCGCAGCACTACCAGCGAATGGCTCCAGATAGCGCTCATGAGAGGGGAAGTGCCCAACAATCCACTTAGCGCGCGCCCATTTGGCTCCAGGATATTTGAGGATCGGCTTAATCTCTCCGGTGGCTACTACCTGATTTACAACAGTAGGAGGGGATACGGGCGTCACGGCTTTGTCACGGCTTCTTTGTGCACGTTTGCGGCAGGTGGGAGTGGCGTAAAGCTTCCGCTGCCCTTTACCAACCACTTCAGATACATTTTGTCCGCATCCACAAGCACAGGTATTTTGTTCCATGCTTATTCCTCTTTCAGGTCATCATCTCGCTCATCACCATAAACGGGGATTTCGTTCTGAGTGAAATCCAAAGGAGAAAAAATTTCATCCACACCTAGATCGTGAAAACGGGTGGTCGGCGCATTAAACTTGAGCACGATCTGCCCAATAGGCCCGTTCCGGTGTTTTGCCACAATAATATCGGCGAAGCCCTTCCTGTCAGTTTCTGGGTTATACACCTCATCCCTGTAGATAAACATGACGATATCCGCATTATTTTCGATGCCCCCAGATTCGCGCAGGTCAGAGAGTTGGGGGACCTTGGACATGCGGTTTTCAACAGCACGTGAGAGCTGCGCCAGCACCAGGATAGGAATATTTAGTTCGCGTGCCAGGAGCTTGAGATTGCGACTGATTTCATCGATGATCTGCACACGGTTCTCCTGCTTCCGTTTGGTATCATCATTGGGCTGCATAAGCTGCATATAATCGATAATGATGAGATCCATACCCTGCTCCTGCACCCAATGCCGCGCACGGGATCGCATTTGCACCGGAGAGAGAACCGAGGTGCCATCGACACGAATGTTTGCTTCGGAGAGCGTACCCATTGCCTGGATAATCTTCTCCCACTCATCGTCCTCCACATTGCCAGTATTGAGCCGCTGCAGGTTGATACCAGTCTCCATCGACACGAGGCGCTCCACCAGTTGTTCTTGGCTCATTTCAAGCGAGAATACCCCGATGCGCTGCTTAAACTTCAGTGCAGCTTGGAGCGCAATACTAAGGGCACAACTAGTTTTTCCAATTGCAGGCCGGGCAGCAAGCACAATCAAATCCGATTTGCGAAACCCGCCGGTCAAGCGGTCGAGATCCACAAAACCGCTGGGCACGCCGACGATCTTGCCACGCTGTGAGTGGAGAATATCAAGCTTTGCCATATAGTCACTGAGTAGTTGTACAAGACTAGAATCTCTGCTCATATTATTCGTTCGCTGGCTAATCTCAAAAATCAGTTGCTCTGCACGTTCAACAGCAACACTCGCATCATCCTCGGCCTCGTACGCGAGTGCAGCAATCTCGCCGGACGCACTGATCAAACGGCGTAGCATCGATGTGCGCTCTACAATGCGACCATAGTACACAATATTGCCACTAGTAGGCACCCGATTGATGAGCGAGATGATGTAACCGGCCCCACCGATATCATCTAACTTTTGCCGACGTTCCAGCACATCGCAGATCGTGATAAAGTCGGCCTGCTCACGACGATTGTAGAGATGTAAGATGGTCTCATAGATGGTCCGGTGGGCATCGCGGTAAAAATCCTCAGCACGTAGGAAGTCGGCAACCTGGCTGATGGCCTCCGGGTCGATGATCATACTGCCCAGGGCTCCTTGTTCAGCATCGATATTCTGAGGAAGCATTTTTTCTATGCCTTTATTCACTGATGGTCTCCTTTGTTCGGCAACGCGTGGAGCGGATGAGGCTTTGCCTGTCTCTCCTGTACAAATAATTCATGTCCATAGGTCAGATGAGCACTACGAACCTGCCATTCATGTATGGAGTAGAAGACAACCTGGCGCACGATCTCCGTTAACGTATTATCAACTAGCACTGCATACGTGCCATCGGCGAGGGAAACGATTCCTACCCGGCAGAGGCCCACCCGTTGATCGCCGGCAATCTGCGCACGCAGTCGCAGAGCATCTTCACGCTGCATACCTCCTCCTGCATTGAGTGGAATACGCGGGGCAGGAGTTACCTTCACGCTTGATAATGGTTGTAGTGAAGCTGGGGTCTGATGGGCTGAAGCCTCTCGTTGAGCGTGTGACATCGGTTGCACGGCAGGAGCTGCTGGCCGCTGCAAAGCTTCCAGCAATTTCGGATAGGTGAGTTGACCATAGCGCTGTACGAGTGCTGCTACCTCTTCTGGCACACCCTCCCGGTGATAGTCCTTACATCGCTGGATAAAGACTGCCGGCGGCTTGCGGATCGTGCCATCCTCACGGTGTACGAGCGTGTACAGAAGAGCGGCCGTGATAGCTTGTTTATCAGAGTCTACCTCTCGGAACAACTTGCTGTATATCCCGCGCTTGCTAGGAGCTTCTTTGAGGGCTTTACAACAGAAGAGTGCAACCGTGCTAACGTTTAACGTAATAGAATCTATTATAGTAATAACGTTAACGTTAGGAGCGTTGCCAACGGGCGGAAGTATCTCGGAGTCTACCATTTCGGGCGACTCTGAGGTAGCTTGTGGAGAAAGTCTACTATTTTGGAGCGGTGTACCAGAATGAGAGTCGCCTTTTTGTGACGGAACGGTAGACTTTTGTAGGAGAAGTTGGCTCTGAGAATCTTTCTTCTTTCCACGAAATGGCAAACTTCCTATAGCCTCAGTAGCATGAGAGTCTACTTTTGCCGATGAATGGCGACTTTCTTGCTGTCCGTGATCATCCTCTGAAGAGGGAAAGTCGCCTTTTTGATCAGCAAAAGTAGACTTTTGCTCTCGACCAGCTCCAAGCTCTGCGTGCTTAGAGTCTACCAAATCGTGGGAAAGTCTACAGCGATATCGCAAAATTCCTGTGAAGCTTGTTACCAGTTCGTCGCGCAATGCGGGAGAGTCTACTTTTTGATGAAGAAGTTGCCTGACATCCTGGATGGCACTCGCGAGGTCGATGAGAGGCTTGATATCCTCCGGTCTCCTCTGATCATCTTTAGCAGGAGAATGTGTAAAAGTTCTTCCTGGAGCCTGGTCAATACGAGCAAGGCGCCGCCTCACCTTCGCAGCAAAGCTTACAACTTTCGGTCGCTTTGCGAGCAACGTATCAAGTTCCTCGCCCGCATTTGCTGGAAGAATATACGGTGCGAGCGGGAAATGGATCGTGATCTGCCGCCTCTGTCTGTGTTTGTGGAAGAGCGAGAGGGCACAGAAGACAAGTGCATATTTCTCGGTGGTATCGTAACTCCACCCAATGTTGCTGGCCAGGACACGGAGGCTTTGGACCTCAACGATGGCAACATCGCCACCAACTGGCAGACCTGGGAGAGCTATTTGCTTCACCATTGCAGAACGTAAAAGGAGCGCGATGAACTGGACGCCGCGCTCACCAAACAGATGATGGATCGTCTCAAGAGTTGCTGGATGGACTCTTTCTTTTTCAATTCCCGGTGGAGGATCTGGATCAGTATGGATGCTGGCCAGCGTCTCCTCCGCTGCTTCGGCCTCTATACTATTATTGGACATACTGCAACCTTCCTTCTACAAAACTATAAGAGAGAGAAGGTTTACATCCGGAAGGCGTTTTTGAGGCAAAGGTATACTAAGTCTATACCCCTATTGCAAGTTTCGGCAATCTGTGGTATAAAATTAACGAGTATTAATACGTCGTTTACATTCGTTAGCCGAATGCAGACCATTGCTCTTCAGGTTTTTGCCTGTGGATGCAAATCTTCCGCCAGGATTAAGTTCGTTGCTCTTGGAGTGCCACCCCCATGGGAGCTTCGTTCTTGGACTGGCTATTTTTTTTGCTTTGTGTATCTTTATCTTCTATCAGGTCATTAGTTAGAACTCCTCAACTAGAGTACATTGTACCGGATGATTGCTTTCTTGTTAATAGGCCGTGATTTTCTTTTGGACGAAAAGCTATTTTTTGTGTCGCTTTGTTCGTCCACCATACAACACCTAAACCCGCTTCACAAGCCACTTGATGCAAAACTGATACCAATTTGAAGCCGCCAGGTAGCGCCGAATATTGCCGCCAGGTAGCGCCGAAATTTCCTCCTACTTCCTCTGGTGTCGTAGGGTTGTAGGTAACGTTGTCGCCTGGACCTGTATCTGATACGAGCGCCAGATGTGTAACCACTGACGGGATGGAAGACTTGCCAGGTCCTCAAGATAGCTCCATACTGCAATTTGATGATCGAGTCGCAGGCGCTCCATGGCCTTTTCGAACCTCTTCTTCGTTTTGTCTGGATCATTTTTATTTATGGGAAGACTCAGTTCATCGAGAATAGCGCTGACCGTCCGGGTGATAGTACTATGCTGTCCTCCGTAGAGGTGAAAGGTGAAATAGCGTGACAGGCGTTTTTCCCATTGCTCACGAAGTGGATCGTAGTTGAGAGACTGCTGGAAGAGCGAGGCAAACTGTTGATCAAGAAATGCCTCGATACAATTGCCTGGTCGATAGCGCCAGGCAATTGCTACTTGATCTGACGCGGCTTCATGTTCTGCAAACATCGTACGCTGCTGGAGGAAGTCAGTCACCGTTATCAGATAGCTCTCCAGCTGAAGAATACGCTTTCGCGGTCGTCCACGTCGTTTCGGTTGTGACTCTTGCTGCGTTTGTTGCTGTAACGTGACGTGAGTGTTGCGAATATGCTCGACACTGGTGCTCACGGCAGCCATATCTTCCTGTCGATAGCTCTGATCATGTTTGGCTCCATCAGCCGCTATATAGGAACGCGGCCGAATGCCCCGGTAGGAGAGCATGACCTCGGATGAGAGCCACACATATCCTTCTACGTCCTTCGGTGCAGCGACCCAATGAGCGAGCAGGCACAAAAGGACATCGCCATCATGGTCATCGAAGGTGCGGATCTTCGACCACAATAGTTCCAGGTCGGATGGTGTGGATGGAGAGATCCCTGGCCGCCACTCAACATGGGCATACTCCTTAGAGGATCGTTGATAGACATAGGTGAGTCCTTGACCATGTTGTTGCCATCCACTCGCTTGATGGCTTTGCGCATTGCTGTAGGCAGCCAGCGCGCTTTGTAAGGCAAGAGATGCAGGAATAGGAGCGATGGATCGCTCTTGAAAAACCGCTGGTGGGAAGGTGCTGCGCTCCCCTGGAAGCAGTGTCATCTGGGTGCGCTGATGCATTTGCCAGTAGAGGCTTGCAAGCTCTTTGGCTGTCTGGTGAATCTGTGCCCAATGACCCTGTGCTCGTTGGCGCTGTTGTGCGCGAAGCATCTGATGATACTCAGCATCATCAGATCTTGGAGTGTCACTCACCGTATCATCAAAGAGGCCGGGGAAGGTGAAGACATCGATCCCTCCCTGGAGCTGCTGGCAAAGAGCCATCCCTGGATTTCCCAGTTGGTCAACATGATAGAGGGAGCACGTGTTGGTATGCAACACCAGAGCAGACGATCCAAGCACCATATGTTCAAGCGACTGCAAGCTTCCTTGCTCATCAATAAATGCTGGAGTCTGAAATGACAGCAGGACCGGATACCGTTGCGCGTACTGAAGATCGTCTCCTGGAGCCCAAACTTCAGGGCCATTGGCATGCGACAGCAGGAAGGAACATGCAAGTTGGCTTGAAGCGCACAGGCGGATCTCCGGCGAGTAGTGCTCGACGTTTTCCCAACCAGTGGCAGAGAGTCCCGCAACCTGGTCAGTAGATCCGGGGCAAGAGATGACCGTCGTCCAGAATAAGCTATCCGGGTATTCTGGCCGCCGAAACATATATGGCTCGATATGATTAGTGGGTGGAACGAAATCTTCCATATCGCTGTCCGTCTGCATCCTCCTTTGCGCTTATCATTCGCTCTCTGTCTTCTCTTCTGGTAACAGAGGTGGTTGAATCGCCTTTTTGCTTTTCTTCTTTGCGGGCAAGAAGTTCTGTTCGCTCACAACTTTTAGCCCTTGTGATTCGAGATCCGCTCTTGCGCGGCCCCCTACTCTGCCACCATCAATGGCATCTTGCTGTATAGGCTCAAACCCACGAGAGTCACGTTGTACTGTGAACTCGTGGGTGGCCGCTTCACTCAAATTAATGAGCGCATGCTCGATATCCGTATAGTGCTCTCGAAGATCCTGCTTTTTCAGTCCCTTGAGGTCTCGATGGCTTTGAGTTGGTATCCCAAAGGTCTCTTCTGAAATATGGTTAGTAAGTATTGCGAATTCCCGGCCAGAAATGATGCCACGGATCTGCCACTCATTCGTCAATTTCTTGCGGATGTCAATTCCATCTAACCGGAGTTTGATCCAGGTAGGAGAGCGACCGTCACGTTCGTAGTCTCTGCGTAACCGCTCTTTCGCCAGTTCGGGATCATCAATCTCAGTAGTCTCGATAAGCTGGAGCTGCTGTTCCCCTGATTCAGCAAGCCAGATTTTGAAAGGTTCCGCCTTTGGTGAAGGGATAGACTGGATGATACGAAAAAGAGTTTGCCGATTTGCAGTATCAGTAAGGCGGAAACGCCCATCTTGCGCTTTCAGCTTCAGTTGTATGATTTGATCAAGTGCCTGCTGAGCCCCTTCATCCTCTAGAAGACGCTTCTTTGTATTTCGCCAATAAGCTCCTGGATCTTTCGAATCCGGAAGAAGAAATGCAATAATATCAACGATAGCATAATACCATTCATCATTGTGCCAGACCTGCCGAACCTCGGGCCGAAATGGAGATAGCGATTGCGAAATGTCACCATTAACCATCCTAGTATCCTCCTGTCAACTGCAAACCGTAACAGATCGTTACGGTTTGCTACCATCATTTTCCCGATTAGAGCTCATTTGGCTCTCCATTCAATTGCTGCAAGATACTCGACTACGGTCAGTTTCTTGAGTTGTCCGCGTTGAGCGAAAAGTTCTAAGCTATCCCAATCCCATACGACAACTTCTATACCTAGCGAAGTCGCCAGACTTGCTTCTATTTTCTGTTCGCCCCTATTTTTAGGTTTGCATCCGACGATAAACAAATGAGCGGAAGGGTTAATGTTCATTTGATAGGAAAATAGTTGTCCAATTGCTCTGTAAATGCGATCACGTGTTAAGAATGCCTTTATTTCGTATATAGCTTCATTGGTGACTATGTCAGCTCGCCCGTTTGCGCAAGATACTTGTTGCTTTACAGTGCAACCCAGGTTTCTCAAGTCATTCGCCAATGCATCTTCAATGTTTTTCTCAATCTCACTTTTTGTGGGTTGCAGGGAACGTCCTATACTTGGTGAAGCACGCTGGAGAATACTCTTCACTATAGCAAGGTTTGCCATGTCTGAGTTGTAGCACTTACCATCAGTTGACTTAATCTTTAACTGCTTGATATTGGTAAGTAAAGACTTGTTCGTCTCTTCCCTGATAATCTTGTCTTTAAGATCATACCAGTACTTACGAGCACGCTTTGTGCCTGCAAAAACTGATATAACATCAACAAGTGAGAACCACCACTCGTCTTGATGCCACACCCTACGAATGAGGCTCTTTTCAATCTGCTCAACAAATGTTAGTTGTCGTTCCTCATCTACCATAGATCGCTCCCATTATTTATCTCAACCATAATGCTATTCGTCGTCCCAACATCATAAAGCAACCTTGAGAGAAAGAAAACGTAATTTAGGAGTAATCTAGGGGGAATTTAGGGGTAAGCTGTCTAGACAACCTACCAATTCCCCCTTTTCACTTACTCATCAACAAAGAGTTGTCTAAGTGATTTAACCTGGGAATCCCCTGGCCAGACCAGTCGCATTTGCTGATAAACGTCTCGTGCTTCGCTTCTCCCCCACTGGCTTTTAAGATTCTTAGCCATATTGACAGCGGCCTCGACGTAAGTCCGGCTACGTTCCTGATCTCTCAGTGCTACGGCCGTCGTACCGAGTAGATTTATAAACTCAAGATGCGTAAGTTTACCAAGAGTAAATTTAGGTGCCAGGTCCTTACTCTCACCATCGATAACTTGAGAAAATGCATCCCACGCCTTTTGTGGCTGATCCATATCAAGATATGTAAGACCCTCATACATGTGCAAGACTGAAACTCCACTGTCGGCATAGAGATAACTTGGATCTGCTTTAAAATTGTTCGGGAAAGTTTCCCGCGCCTTGATAACGTAAGTAGAACTCTCTTGCTCGCGACCGCACTGAGCGGATGTTCTCGCTAGTCCCTGATAGATCCGACTCCTTAGGAGCGGAGAGCACTGCTCAAGAAATGGTTGTGTCCGTTGATATGTTTGCAGTGCCTGTTCAGGTCTTTTTGCCATCTGGAATGTCGTTGCGAGCTGCTTCAATGCAGCTACTTGAAGATTATAATCTCCTGAAAGCTCACTATATTTTGTTCCGTAATCAAGGGCCAAGTGACCATAAACTTCCATTGCAGCGAGGTTGAATTGATCTAGGGCGACTAGGGAAGCAAGAAGATAACCATGCGTTGTAAGTTCTAGAATAGGTGCGAGGTGTTTTGAGGATTGCTTGCTTGATGTTACTAATTGTGGCAGGTAAGTGGGTAAAACTCGCTCGATCACAGCCATCTCACTGCCATTCGTAATGTGCCAACACCCTTCTGTGATTTTTGCAAAGAGATCCACTGTTGATTGGTCGATTGCATCTACGTTCACTGTGGCAGAGGAAAGCCGCTCCCATGCATCGGAATTGATGAGCGATGATGTGGGCAAGAAGAGAGCTGTGCTAGTAGTCAGTAGTTGTTGAAGAAGCATACGACGAGTAGCGTCAAGGTGCTTCATAGTGTCGTCTCCCTCTAGTGGTGAGAGGAAATGATTATCCCGCTCACTTAGCAATCTCGGTAAATGATTATCTGGCGTATACGTTGTGAAGCCTAACTGATCAGCAGACGTTCCATAGAGCAGGCAGAGCTTCTCCTGATAATATGGTCTTGGTTGCTTTTCCCCTCTTTCCCACTTACTCACCATATCTGCATTGACTCCAGCGCCAACCTCTTCATCCCTGCTCAATAGATGCAGTTGATCGGCCACTTTTTTCTGTGACCAACCACGTCTTAAACGTTCTTGTCGTAGAACATGATTAGGTTGCTTTACAATCAATTCCTGCATCCCGCACTCCTTTGGGACGTATTATATGCAGCACTCCAAGACCTACTCCGATTGTAACTAAGTTAGAAGACACTTACAAGTAAATTCACTCCCCTGGAAAAAGGGACTAGCAAGAGACTAGCTACGGACTATTCAAAGAGACTGATAAGGGACTTGTACCGGACGTGCTCATTTGTGCAAATTTCGTCTATTCTATGCATAGAACATAAACGCACATTGAAAAGCTAATTAAACGATATATAACTATAGAAGAAAGCATGAGTTTCATTCAGTAGCCCGATCATTGACAAACTGATCAAAGTCATCACGGCGTATACGGTAATCGCGACCAAATCTATAAGCTTTTAGTTTCTTTTGCCTGATCCATTTACGTACCGTTTCTACGTCCATTTTTAATATTTGTGCTACCTCATCAACGGAGAGGTACTGCTCTGACTGCTGTGACATATAAACCTTCCATATTCCGATAAATGCTTTATCAAAAGTATACATGTAGGATAGTATGAAGTCAACTAAATTAATGAAAAGTCATGAAAAAAGGGTTGACTTTTTACGAAAAGCAATCTAAACTAGCCTATAGACATTAAAACGTATGCGTATTCATCTTTGGTAAGGATAAGTCATACAAAATCTGGCCGAGCGTGAGAGTCGCGAGGCCAGCGGACGACAGCATTTGGCCCGTCAGCCCGAATGCAAAGGGGGTGGCTACCCATTGAAGCGAAGGAATTTGTAGATGTTGTTCTTGTAGCGTGGATCTGTAGTGCGTAGATCGTAGTGCATTGTTGTACTGGTAGGGAAGACGTGCTCTTGAGTTTCCGAGGCCCGGACACGTCCCCCCCGCCTGTTGTAACCATTTATCGTGTAACGACTCCTGGCATCCTTCATTATACCACCTCGGGCACAGCGCCCACACCTCCTGCCAGGAGTCGCCTTAGAAGAGGAGAAGGAACTCTATGGCACTAACTGATGACGAGCACCAGCGTTTTCAGACTCTGCAAGATGAGATGATCGGGCTCGTGGAGAGTACCGAGACCGACCAAGCGGCGGCCGCCTTTGGCAAAATCGCACGTGTGTCGAAAAACGTTCTCGCACGCGAGGCGGAGACTCGCACGAACAAAGACGTGGGTGCAAAGGTCAAGGCTGCCCGCCAGGCACGTGAAGCTCGTAGGAATGGAAATGGTACCGGCACTGGTACTGTTCCTGGCCGTGTAAACGCAAACAGTGGAGCGGCCTAAGCCCACGTTCCGAGCGGAAACGTTGGCAATATTTTGAGAAAATTTGCACCGTTTTCCGCTCCATTTTTCTCATCATTTTTCCTGTGGACTGCCTGTGGACCAATCGTGGACTGCCTGTGGACCAATCGTGGAATAGAGCGGGTTTATCATGCCAAATGGTGCCCAACATAGCCAGTCAATAGGATTTAAGCGATTCTTTTGGAGACTTTTTGATGGCGAAATTGTTTGATTTTTTAGCACGAAACTACACTGCATCTGCGCTCGACGACGCAAAAAAACGCGTTGGTCGTGACAAAGCGATGCAGCGGGTTCTCGAAATCCTGGATAGCAATCCGCAAGCGACGCCGGATGATATTGCGGCTGTCTTGGGCTATCGTACTGATGGCCAAGGCACTGTCGTCGCCGGTGCAGATGTTAGTCCAACGATTGTCGCCACCAGACATATCCCCTATGCTCAGAGATTGTTGCAAGAAGCACATGATGCTGTTACATCCGCTCAACAGGTTCAGCAAACGTCGCAGCAGCAACCGCAGACGGGTCCATTAGTGGTCAATATTCCTGCGGGGGGGCTCACTGCTACTCCGCTCAATGCTCCACTTACGATAGAGGATTTGGAGCGAGAAACCGTCTCGATGGTGATGAACTCGGGAACGGAGACCACGTGGGATAAAAAGCTGCGGCGTTGGACAATCTCTGCCTTTAAAACAGTTGGTCCTTTCGGTGTCCTGGGATTGACCATCCCAGAAACCGTCTGGACGTTCACCCATATCTACACCGCAATTGACCCAACGTTGACTGTCATGACCTGGATTTTTAGCTTTGTGCTGGATTTTGGCTTTCTGGCCATCACCAACCTTCTGGCTGAGAACAAAGACAACATCAATAAGAAGCAGATCCGCAACCAACCAGTCGAAGACCATGATAAGAAGGTTGTGGGACTCCAGACCGCAGCCTGGTGGATTGTTGCCATCCTTGATAGTGCAGCACAGATCACCTTTCTTGCAGTAGCTACCTGGGGATCGCACGTGTTTCCCATGTGGCTGACGCTCGGCCTCTCCATTGGACGAGTGATAGACCTTGGGGTTGTCATGTGGGTCGTTAGCTTCGCCGGTGTAGAGCTGACAACAAATATAGATCGCGTCGTGAACGAGCGGCTCGAAATGGCGAATGGGGTTCGCAAGCTCACGGAAGCGACGAATACCGTACGCATGGTTCAGCAAGAGGCACGCCTCAAGCTTGAAGAAAATGAGTTAGAGATGGCGCGCAGACGCGAAGAGAGCGACTTTCTCACGGATCTTCGCCGCGAGAGTTATGTTGAGGTGCGGGAACTCAAGGAAGAAGCTCGTATGAAGAGGCTGAACAGTCCCAATGCCAGTAGCCAGAAGAAGTTACCGTAGGCGTGAAAGGAGAGTTATTGTATGACGCTTGCACCGGATAAGGAGGGGTTTCGTTACACACGATACCGTTGGGAGGAGGTTTTCAGTCTCCTTATTGAGCGGAGCGAGCGTACAGGAGTATCGGTGATACACGCGGCACCGGAGCAGGGGCGTCGCATCACGATCCATATCGATCTTCCCGTTGAGAACAATGAGAGTGAGCAGCTGGTGGAGGACCAGAAGGAAGAGAACGGTGGGCGGATGGTAGGAGACAGGGTGGCGGTCCTCCTGGGCAAGAGTTCGGATTGGTATAAATACCGCCTGAATGTCTTTGCTCGGCAGGAAGGCATCGAATGGGTTGTCTGCGGAACGCATGATACGTGCGTCAGCGTCCCTGTCTGGTCGGTCGAGGAAGAACGGCTTTACGGCGCACACGAAACACGTATTCCCTTTTCTGACCTTTTAACGAGATATCAAAAGCTTCGACGTACCAGCTTCGGGCACAACTTGATGCTGGGAGGCATGATTTGTAATGTGCCCGAGGCCAAGGAGGTCGCACTTTCCTACAAGAGGAGTTTCAGATACGAGCTCCAGGCTGAAGTTCGTAAGCATGCACATAAGAGAAAAGGGCCACAATTAAAGATCGGGTAAGTATAAAAGCGTCTTTAGAAGAAAGGTTTGAGCAGTGGGACGACCTGGCAAGCAATCAAAACAGCACGAAGGTATTGAAGCAGGGCCAGCACACAGCGCACAGCAGACACGCGTCTGGTATTCCAGACACGAGCCACAGCGAGAAGAAAGCGTCCCCGTGATTATTGATCCATTTGAGCCCAGGATTCCCGTAGATCGTTCATTAGTAACCATTGATGAAGATTCGTCGATTGTGTCGGAGCCAGAAAGACCAGCGCCAAGTCTGGAAGCGCGCCCCTGGTGGAAATTTTGGTAGAGAGGTGAGACATGAACGAAAGGAACGATTTTGATAACAGGCTGGATCGGGCAGTAGAAATCGTACGAGGCAATCCTACCATTACCAATGAGCAGCTTGCTTCGCAGCTTGGCTTGAAACGTCCAGCATCGGCAAGTTTCTGGCGGATAAAAGCACTTCTTATGCTTGATCTACTCCCAGCCAGAAACAGAGGAGGAAAGCAATGAGATGGTTCCAACGAGATGAACCTCAGCCAAAGCCAAAGGAGGAGCCGATCGTCATAGACGGGACTCTAGACCTGGAGCCCAACTATCAAGCACCAGATCCTGACGAGCCCATAGATGAACTAGGATATTACCACGGGAGAAGAATTCCTACCAGACCTGTGCCTGTTCCCAGAAAACGTCCAGGGATATGGTAATGAAAAACAAGGAGATACTCGATGTTTGACTTCGGAAAGAAAAAACGGGAGCTCACCTCAGAGGGAGAAGCACTTGGAGAATATGTCCATCAAGGGGTGCAGCCCAATCTAGAGCCGGGCATAGTTCTAATAGTTTCTTATTCTGACTCCACGATTGAGGATGAGCGAGAGAGTCAACAGCAAGAGCAGCCATCTGAAAGACCCTGGTGGAAGTTCTGGTAGGGTAACGATTTGTAGCGAGGCGCATTTCAACATGTCTGAGCACGAAGAAGGAAGAAAGAGAGAAAGGCAATGTTTTCGACAGTTATCGTTATTGGCGCTGTTTTTGTGATTGTTGGAATCACTATTGGCGTCATCATCGCTCAAATGATCGCAACAACGGTTTTGCCCAAAGCTCCCACCTGGGCCGAGTATGGAGAAATGGTGAACCAACGGGCGGACGCACAAGCGAAAGCGCGTAGAGAGAGGGAGAGCAAAAAGCAATGGCAGTAACTCTAGAGACTCTCAAAGCCGAAGCGCAGCAGCGAGGCTATAAAGTGGAAGAAGATGCTGAGTACATCCACATTGACAAAAAGGGATTTTCTCATGTCAATACAAGCTTCAACCGCTTTCCTGACTTTAGCCTTGATCCAGCAGTAGCTGAACAATATGCATTGCTTCAAGCATATTACTGGGTGCGGGGATACGCACTCGACTATGGTGATGATGGGGCATTTGAACTGCATCGAGTCATGCGCCACCCACAATACAACCCACACATCCGAGTTGCTCAACTCTTTGATTATCATTGGGATGCTGGATGGAACATGGAGGTTATGCAGCAGAAGCTGGCAGCTTGGGTGGACGAGGTCGAACAGCCACATTCGTAGTACGTTGCCGACTCGGCGCTGCTAACACTGAGTCGGCCAGGTGAGTGATTGGTCTTGAAAAGTAACACTCGTGCTCATTGTGACAGATGAGCACGGGATTGTCAAGGAGAAATAACAATGGACTTGCGCACCGTCGTTGGCATTACTGCCTGCCTTATCATCGCTGCCTTTGGGCTGAGGCGGAATCACAAAAATATTCTACTTGTAGCTCTCGCCTGTATTCTCCTCTTTGTGCAATTTGGCAACTGGGATGGACTGGATGCTCAGGCGCAAGCTCTGTTCCTGAGAGGACTCTCATCTCTGAGTGCTTCGTCCTCTTCATCGCAAGGAGCTCGCGCTCCTACTATTCGGCCGACCACAGTGGTAACACCAGCGACGCATCCAACAACGCAGAGCACTCAGAAGGCAACTGGAAAACAACAGCCGCAGATCCAAGCGTCGGTTGTCTCTTCATCGCAGCAGGTCGCGCTCCCGCACATTGATATTGGTTCACTCCTGGGAATCGTGATTTGTATCATCGTTGTGTTCCTTTTCCTCTCACTTATACCAAAGGGAAGGCGATCACGGCTCAGAAGATCCAGTCCGTCGAGCATTCTCTGTCCTGGATGTGGTCAACCTGCGGCCCTTCAAAAGTACCGCGTAGGGGGACGTATGCGGCTTATGTGTAGTGATTGTGCTGGCCGACAGCAAGCAGTGCCAGCGGGGAGATAGCAGAGATGAGTCTAATAACGTTTCTACAAACACCATTCTGCATGAACTTCTTGTATCCTTGCTCAATCTTGCTCATAACTTCGTTTGTGTATGGTCTGAAAAGGCAGTCGATGCGAGTCTTCTACTTTGTCCTGGGATTTGCCTGTGTCGTCTTCGTGCTCGGCATGGTGTCGGCTGCTCTGCACTTCCCCTGGATGATGCCAGTTCAGTAGTCTTTACAGCAGAATAGCGCGACCCTCACCTCTCGCCTGCAAAACGTTGGTTTGGGAATCGCGCCATCTCGCAGAGGTACTCTGCATACATTATTATATCATAACGTATGCAAACCCTACCTCTGCGCAGCGGAGGTACTTTATGAACGCGAATGCTGCAAAATCGGGTAGTGGAGCTACCATTGCACTGATCATCGTTATTGTCTGCGTGCTTCTTGCAAAGGGAACGGGTTCACCTTCTACTTCAACATCTTCACGGCATCAAGGATTGCAAAATGTACAGGCAGCACCGACTATTGCTGCTATCCCCGCATCGCATGTCGATCGTATCTATCAACTCGATCCAGGCCAGTATAGGTCGTCGCAAGACTATAACACATGGGCACCATCAGCGTGCTCAGCGACCTCAATGGCTGAGGTGATTAATTCTTATGGGCATAGCTATCGCATCGCCGATATCTTGAAAGTTGAGGCTGGCCTGGGTCAAATCACGCCAGAGCTCGGACTGCTGGAGCCGACTGGCATTGACAAAACGGTTGACAAGTTTGGTTTCCAAACTGTTCACCTTAGTCACCCCTCCATTGATGATATTATCGTCATCGCGAACCAGAAGCATCCAGTGATTGTAAGTTTTCCTCCTGAACTTTGGACTGGTGGCCATATCTTAGTAGTGGTAGGTGGTGATAGCAGAACCATCTCTTTAGCAGACTCTTCTTCCTTTAATATGACGATCGTGCCCTGGACGAAATTCCTGAAATACTGGGGTGGCTTTGCAGTCGTTGTGACACCTCGACAGGGAGGTGCGGCATGAACAGCACTGCTACAAAATCGGGAAGTGGAGCCACTATTGCCATCATCATCATTATTGTCGTCTGCATTCTTCTTGGACAGAAACCAGGATCAATACCTACTTCATCGCTTTCCCAGGGTGTTCCACCGCTGATGGGAAAGCCTACCATATCGGTTTCCTTCATCGAGGATCAATTTAGACAGGTACATTCCCCTGCTTTGGGGACGGGCCAGGCACTCTATGACGATGGTGTTGCGGTCGGAGTCAATCCTGCCTATGCTTTGGGCTTTTTCATGAGCGAGTCAACGGATGCTACAAAAGGAGTAGCGGCTGAGGATCTTTCGCTTGGCAATATTCGCTGTGAGCCGCAATACGCTTGTAACAATGGCTATGCTAGGTATCCAAGCTGGGATGCAGGCTACAAAGATTGGTATCGGCTCATAAAGTCTTATGTGCAGCAACGTGGCCTCACAACGCTCAAAGATATTATCCATGTCTACGCCCCGGCAGCCGATCACAACGATGAGGCTAACTATGTTGCGGGTCTAGAGTCGATGGTAGCCACC
>JAABUQ010001380.1_pt1 | contig 52724 bp, 63 predicted proteins | sample 5560001 | NCBI WGS metagenome assembly JAABUQ01 (sample SAMN10711888, study PRJNA513371) | rock metagenome | isolation source: Antarctica rocks | place: Antarctica: Victoria Land, Finger Mt nord | collected 2015-12-18
GTCAGGCCTAGGGCTGTTGGGGGGGTAGGGAAGGGAGTTGCGTGGTTGAGGGGGGTGGACAATTGGAGGGGTGAGAAGGGGGAGAAGGAGGGAGAGGGGAAAGGGGATTGAGGGCCTGGTCATTCTTATACGGAACGCTTGGTGGCGGTCTTGGGGCTGGATGAATCATGATTATGAAAATGGGCTTCCCCGCAGGCTTTCCATGGCGTAAGCAGCCAGGTCACATTGGACAACTTGCTCATTAGCAGTCTTTTTGAATGGAGTCGTAATCAAGCGATAACCCCTCTGTTTACCCTCGGCTCCAATCCAGTATCACTCCCTCTCACTTCCCCCTTCCACCTCCGCCTTCATCTTCCCCCACCTACCCAACCCCGCCTTCAACATCGAAACCAGCTCTTTATCCCTCGCGTCCTCCTCAAAACTAACTCGCTCGGTCCACCACTCCAGCCACCCCTCCGCTCTAGGCCCCTCCTTCGCATCCATTACCCCCACACTCACATCAATCAAATTTGATCTCCGGTCGCAATGCCAAAACACCGTAGCGCCACACTTGGCGCAGAACTCGCGATACGTCCCTTTCGAGCTGCGGTAGCATTTCAACATCTCGGGCTTAGCGTCGAAGAATTGCTTCGCCTCCCCCTCGCCGAAGGAAGAGGAGGAGGTGAGGATGTTGACCTTGGGGACAAATGCCCAGCATTGGATGTCGAACCCGGCGTTCTTCCTGCAGCTCTCGCACGCACACGTGCCGGCCAGAAACCGCGTGTCGTTCTCCCTGAGCCACCATTTGTCATCTCGCGTGTTCTCGGGGAAGGATGCAGGGTCATGCGTATACGGTTTCAGAAGGTCTGGGTAAGGCCCCGTTGCGCTATCTCGGGATACTTTGGAGGGGCGGCTTATGTTGAAAGCGACGGAGCGGCATTCGCAGTGGCAGGACAGCATTTTGGCTGTTGTGTTGATTTCGGATGGGGGAAGCGGGGTGTAGCTGTGGCAGTCTATTTTCTCACTGACCTTGCGGAAAGCGGACCAGGCAGAGACGGTGGGAAGCCAGGGTCCCATGCCGCCATTGGGGCACGAAGAGAGGAAGATTTGATCGGTTAGTCTCAGGATACCTGCGTCTTTATTGTCTAGGGCGCCGGTGCAGATATCTGTAGCACTGTCTCTTGCGTCCATGAGATAGATGTTCGTACCGCAGATTGGGCAGAAGTAGCGGATGACTTCTTTCGAAGTGTTGTAGGTTGAGAGGGTGCCATGGGTTTTGAAAGACGAGGCGTGGGCAGGAGGAATGCTGAAAAAGGAGGCTGCTAGCATGCCGGTCTGGTGGCGGCACATGTTGCAGTGGCATAGTTGAATGGAAAGGGGCAGCAGGGAAGTGGGGACTGCGGCGGAGCCAGTTACAGCTCTGCAGGCGCAGGAGATGTTGAAGGTGGTTGATTCCTGGGTGTTGGCCATTGGGGAGCTGGGATGCTGTTAGATAAGTAGGTATTGGTCAAAGGTCTTCCGCTTAAGGCTGATAGCTACGAAGAGCCGAGGACAAGTGAGGACATACGTAAGCACTACCAACGCTTTGAAGAAGGAACGCCATAGAAGTGTATAATATCACTTACATCTTATATAGCAGATTGATGACTCAAATAGGAGCTTCGAAAGGAGATTAAATCTTCAGAGTCACAACACACAACGGACCGAAAGCGAGAATGAATACTAACCAACGTCTTTACTTGAAAAGCTAAGGGTTTTCGAGTTTGATTCGAAGTACAACGAATCCTCAAGAGAAATTATGAGGGGTAATACGAGGGGTGGAGGGGTAGGAGAGTATGACTCTTTTCGGATAAACTTCGGAATGTTGTTTTACGAGATCCCAGTAATCGTCGATTAGCACACTAGGTGCGGAGTAAAGTATGAGGACACTAATCTCACTTTTACGACCATCGAAGGGCGAGATGGAGCCCGGTGTGGCAGCAGCAGCTTATGGCGTAGAGACGGCAGCAGAAGGTGCCGTTGCCGCTGGTGTGGCCATTGCAAAGGCAACAATGCCTCTGAAAGCGAGCTGGAAAAGAATACCCACAAACACAACTCTCCCCAGATCCTCTCACTCACTGTCCATTGTTCAAGGCAAAGCGTACATCTTCGGGGGAGAGGAGAAACCTCGAGAGCCTGTTGACAACCATATGCATGTATTCACGCTTTCGATGTCAGATAATGATGAAGTGGACTACGAAAAAATTAAACCGGCTGGAGCAGACATTCCACTGCCACGGGTGGGACACACTGCCAGCATTGTCGACGACCGTATATACGTCTTTGGTGGAAGAGGTGGTAAAGATATGACACCACTCAATGAGAACGGGCGTGTTTGGGTACTCGACACCAGACTCAATCAATGGTTTGCCCTCGACCCAGCCCCGGGCTCTCCGTTCCCGGCACCACGATCCTATCATGCCTCTGCGTCGACTTCACACCCTTTCAGCAGTCCCAGAGATCATCCAGAAAGACCCACTGGGGTGGAGAACTCTGGCTTCGACGATCACGGCACAATTTTCATCCACGGGGGTTGCCCAGCTTCTGATCGGGTGGCTGATGTCTGGGGCTTTGACATTGCGTCGAGGATTTGGTCACAATACGCCGATGCTCCTGGGCCAGCTCGAGGTGGACCATGCCTCACTTTCACTCAAGAAAGATTATACAGATTTGGTGGTTTTGATGGCCAGAAGGAGCTAGGAGGCCCAATTCAATTTCTACACTTCAGAGTCTCGACATTCGATGATGCAGGTGGTAAGGGAGAGATGCTAGTGGCGCCACGTACCGGCGTATGGGAAACAGTCGAGCCTCCAGAAGGCACTTTGGAGCCGGGTAATAGAAGTGTGGCAGGCTTATTGCCAGTCACCACAGGTCAAGGTCGTAACTACCTATTACTTTTCCTTGGGGAAAAGGACCCTTCTTCTTCTGGTCATGATGCAGCCGGCCGATTCTGGGACGATGTCTGGTCTTTTCAATTGCGACCTGACGGTATGACTGCTGCCAGCTTCAAAGATGCAACGAGATTGCTCTTTGGCGCGAAGACTGCTGAAGACTCGTGGGCTCGTGTTGATATTCCAGAAACCTCGCAGACAAAGGAGGTCACCCACCCCAGTCCACGAGGCTGGTTCGCTAGTTCTCAAGGCCAAGACCTTGATCCTGGAAGTGTGATCCTGTGGGGTGGCGTTCTAGATGATAACTCAAGAGCAAGCGATGGCTGGACGTTGACTATCGAGTAGCACTTCCATTGATTGATAATCTCGAGGATTTCTTTCTATTGTGAAGGGGTGGGCTTTTTTCTGATGCCTTGCATTATACACTTATCTCAATGTGCAGATCAAGTCTGCGCTTGCTTTGCCTATGATTGAGTAGCTCACGGAATGGAAGGAGCGATTGGGATGTAAAGGTTCAACTTACAACTCACCGCGGTTTTTACTTCAACCTCAACATTGCTCGTGTATCACTTTGGTTCTATTCTCTTGCCTATGATTTAGTCCCTCACAAACCTGCTTGTATCCTGCTGGTTCAGGAAAACTCTCATTCACTCATAATAATCCCACACGGAACACAGACGATCCAGCACCATGGCAGAGGATATGTCACGAATTTCTAGATCGACAGTGGCTTCTCCTGTTGGAAACGCCACGATATCCCCAGGCATTTCCACCGGCGATCCTACAAACGGCAACGTTCGACCACAGTCCCAGCTTTCCACGAGAAACCGAGAAATAGCCCCCTTTTTATCCCTCGATCATCTCCACTCGGCCCAGAGTCAACCTCAGAGTCCTGTGACCAGTCAGGGATCATCTTTCTTGACGCCACCCATGACAGAGCCATGGAACTTGAGTCCTCCTCCAAGACCAGATGCGGAAGATTATATCTCCGCCCGGGTTGGAGGTGGCCGGAGGACCAGGCGCAAGGTAAAGCAGATAAGAAAGCACTACAACACGAGAGAGCACACAAGAGAAGAGTCGCAAGCCTTGGCGGACCATTTGAAGTTGGACTCACAGACGGGAAGCTGGATCAGTGTTCACAGCGATTACAACGGTTCAGTGGCCAATGCAGGCAAATTGGACAGCTCATCAGACCCGTCTCAGGAGAGGTCATCTAGTCGGACTGGTCAATTCGATGAGGACAACACGAAAACCAAGGCTAGAATAGCAATTGCAGATCCAATCAAATCCATAGGCCCGTGTGAAGTTGACGAAGAGGACTCTCCCGCAGTCCAATGTCTTCGAAGGCTAAGCCAACCAAGCTCTGGTGACACAAGTCCAACAGAAAGTGTAGGCCGCCGAATGTCACAAGCTCTCATGGCCACGTTGAACAAGTTTCGCCACAACACTGCCGACACTGGTCTCAATCGCCATAGTACAATGGAAAGACCAAGCACCGGGCAGAAACCCCAGAATTACCGCGACGGAAATCGGAGACTTCCCTTTCCCAAAGATACAAGAAGCTCGTATGCCGAAGGTGTACGGCCTGCCAGCATTACCCTGAGAAAGGCGAGTATCCACCCTACCACAGAAGCAGCTCCCGCCTTAGCAAGTACATCAGCGTCTTCTTACGGCGCGAGTGAGCGGGCACTTAGTCCTCAGTCTTCTGTACCATGTTCCGAGCCAATTGCATTTCGATCAACGTTCCTAAACAGTCGAAGCGAGCGACGGCAGTCGTGTGCAATGCTACTCGGCCACAGTAGCAGCACTGGACTAAACGTCATCAGGGAAGGGGCCTCAAGTGCTCAGACCTGCAAACTATCAAACGAAAAGAATTTCCTCAAATCCAAGCCAAGCATCAAGCGTCAAAGCGAGGCCGCCGGGACCGCGTTGACATATGCAGATGTTCATGCAATGCCTGGAAACCTGACCAAATCCAGACGCTCATCTACGAATGCTGGACAATCAATACGCCGACTCAGTGTTGTGCAATTCAGATCGCGCGATAGTGTCCACGAGGTTATTTGGAGGGAAGACGAGACGCCTAGTGGCAGCAGCTCAGGCACAGAACCCAGCCCGAAACGTTTTGAGAATTTATCTAGACAGGTGACAACAACACCCAATTCGGGAACACCGGCCGAAAGGTCTAGGTCTGATACATTGAAAGAAGATCGCATGCCTGATCTAGAAAATAGTGCATCACATGGCAACCTCTTCCAGTGGTCATGGAGCAGATCAGCGGGCTCAGCTGAAGATGAGCCAACGCCCACTGCGAGGGTACCCGATCCTTCTGCAGACCACAGTAATACGCTTCTAACCAGATATTCTAGTCAAAATACGAAGAATAACGCGGGCATGAGTGGTCAAGACCGGAGCAAGTCGGAGCCCCTGCTCGCCGAAAAACCCAGCGTGCATTTCTTCCCACCCTTACGCGACCGCAGCTCAACATCGGAATGGTGCCAAGCACCACTGGTCGATTTGAATGATCCTGAAGCAGGAAGAGTGGGTCAGCAGCAGAATCAGAGGAGCAGGTATTCCGCTGGAGGAGGAACGGGGACGCAACTTGCCCCGAGGGATTCATTTGAAGGAAGAGAGGACCAGACTCCATTTGGAAAGCTGGGAAGCCATTTCTACGCTCAGCTGCGTGCAGAAAGTGGAAGAGTGGGGTCGAGCATTGGGAATAGTGCTCGTCAAAGAATTCGATCGTTGCATTGAGTCTGGACTGGGTTTGGACACTGCGGGAGCGGAGGTTTGCTGCATCGATTTGAAGTTCTAGAGCTAGCCTCGAAGGCTTCTGTAGACTTGCATGAGACCGACATGGCTCGATCCATGTTCTTTTACAAACAGTGCTTGCGCTGTAAGAAGACCATTGTAACATACCTCGTGCGTGATCGTTGTCAGGGACTTCGTCCAGAATCCAGTTTGCCTGCATTACTTTGATGCGTCCCTGCTGAGCCTGGTCGTTGCATACTTGATATCCGTTGATTTTCTGTGTCTTGTGTTGCAGTTGAAGAAATGTCCAGGAGTGCCGCCGATGTACAGTGACTGCGTTGGCCATCTTCTTCTATATGGTCCCCGATCTCGGGATTGGTGCGACCGGATTATCGACACTGATGCTGAAGGAACAGAAGCGCAGAATCACCTCCTAAGGTACGCTGGTAAGTTGGGGCTGACTATCTCTGCGATCTTGGTAGCGGACTGAAGGGAGGCACACCCGCACTCCGCAAAGCTCCCCTCCATCCCCGTCCTTACCCTGATTTCAGCTCTCATCTTCCCCCCCAACCACAACCATGCCACCCATTCCCCACCACCGGCTCCTTCTAGCCCTCCTCGCACTCTTCATCTTCGGCAATCTCGTCTCCGCAGCCTGTGAGCCTCGCCCCCATCCTCTCTTCCCCCCGCGCCCAACTCCCAACCCTCCTCCCACTCCACCCAGCTAAAACCCCCCCCTGGGCAATCTGCAGCTCCCACCTCCTTCTGCAAATGCACATGCTTCACAAACAGCACCATAATCCCCCTCGACGCGCCCACTAACCCCCTAAAACCCCGCTCCCCACCCCTCTTCCCTCGGCACGCCGAACAAGCCGTCGAAGGCGGTACCGTGGACGATGAGCTCGATGAGCTAGACCCAGGTCTAAACGATGGGTCAAAAGAGGGAGGTGGAAGCGGGAGTGGGAAAGGCAAAGAAGCGAACGGGGACGATGAGGATAGGAAGGAGTATAGAGCGGGGAATTGCAATGATTGCAACAGGCAATTCTGTCTAGATTACAACCTCCCGATTTGCAAGGGCGCGGGCATGGAGGATGCGTTTGCCGTTTGTTTTCGTGAGTTTGCCCCTCTTCTTCTACGCGCGGGATTAATGGTTCTTGATGGGAGAGTTGTGGTGGTGTTAGCTTGGGAAGGGGGAGCGGAGGGTTATGGAGGATTGAGATGGAGCGGGAATGGAGAATGCAGTGTGTTGAGGGGCAGGGCTTGCGGGAGTATATGGCTGACTTGGGGTTGCAGAAAGGGATTCGAGGAAGGATGAGGCGGTCGTGTTTATATTCATCTTTGCTACGGTGGGGTTGTTGGGGTGGGCGGCTGTTAAGCCTTGGGTTGGGAAATGGTTCGAGGTACGTTGTACCGCCTTTATATACGTGTGGGATTGCAGGGGTAGACTTGCTGACATGTACGTTGTGCGTAGGGTATCAGGGAGCGAAGAACTTATATACCTGTCTCGAGTGGGGACACGTGAACGCGAAGCGACAATGGGTGGCGTATTGTAGCACCATTTGGTGGGTGTAAATTCATCTCTGGGATCCATCATGGGAGGCTCCTTTTGTGGAATTGAAGCGACGGCGTTGATGCTCGTGGGTCGGTTCAAAGTACTGCTACACTGTCTGTACATAGGGTATCATGATTCAGAAATGCGGGTGGATGGATTCATTCATGTATCCCTCGAGGACCGTCATAAAGATTTGTTAAGCAAGCCCGCATGTTGCACTCCACTATCCTCCCTTCTTCACTGCTGAGGAACCTCCTGTACGTCACGCTCAGCAACAAGCGCTCGCATTCCCTTCCCACCCTCTCATCCTGTCGTCATCGAACCACCTCGGACATCCTCCCATTAATCTTTAGAAGTCTTCTCCTTCGCCGCCGCCTCCAGAGGTCCCTCAGGGTTGCTGGACAAGGTATTCTCCTTGTACTCGTCGCTCTTGTCTTTCGAGTGGGTCTCGCTGGGCGCTGCGTCGATTTTCCCGGATTCGGGGGCGGAGATTTGCTCGTTGGATTGGTCTTGGGGTTCTGGGGATTGGCGGCCGGGGTTTGGTGCAGACATGTTGAAGGTATTTGAGATGGATTGAAAGGTGTGTTGTTTGAGATTTGGACTGGAACTGGGAGGTCAGTGACATTGTCTCTGGCAGATTGTGTGACGGATGGAGGTGAGGGATATGTGATGGAACAGGCGGATGAGGCTGCCTGCCAGAGCGTTCTGTGGAATACTCTGCAGATTAGAAGGCGGACGTACCGGTAAGACTTGGTGGTAGAAACGGGTGGAGGAGTTTGGAGCGTGGATGAGAGATATTGGGGAGATATCAAGATTGAAAGAGCAGTGAAGGAGGGGTTGTGTCGTAGGGAAGCGAGAACTCGAAGAGCCCCACCATCGAAACTACTACGTACTCTAGTCACCGGCTAACGGCTCTTTCGCGCTCCTATTGTTCTTGATGACAGAGATGATAAATGTACTGAGCTCTCTCCTCTTTTATCATACTTCATGGATAGGTAATCTTGATACCTCCAGCCGTGATCTGTTCAATATAGATATGTTAACATGGCGTTAATCGAACCCTACACCATCTCAGTCCCTGAGAACGACATCACTCTCCTCAAACAGAAGCTTGAAACCACCATCTTCCCCGACGAACTTAATGAGGCCGGCTGGGATTATGGCGCCCCATTGGCAGACGTGAAACGATTGACGGCATACTGGAAGGACAATTTCAGCTGGAGAACCCAAGAGGCCAAATTGGACGAGTTGCCAAACTTCAAGACCGCTATCTAAGCTGACGGCTTCGAGCCGGTGGATATTCATTCTGTGCACCAGAAAAGCCAAGTCGAAGAAGCTATCCCCCTTCTCTTCTCCCATGGCAAGTATGTCTTCCTCTCTCAAATCACCCATTTCAATCGTTTAAAGGGCTGATGTCTGATTGAAAGGGCCCGGCAGCTTCAACGAAGTATCGAAGATCCTACCTCTTCTTACTGCAGGGAATAAAGATATCCCCGCCTTCCATGTTGTAGCCCCGTCGCTGCCGAATTTTGGGTTCTCAGGGGGAGTCAAAAAGAAGGGGTTTGGGTTGAAGCAGTATGCGGAGACGTGCCACAAGCTCATGTTGAGGCTTGGATATGATAAATACGGTACGCTCCATTGTACCTATATCAATGATCTGATGCCAATCTCCCAACATCCGAGTCCCCCTCCCCCTGCGACCTATCCTGTACTTGTCAACCGCTACCGGCTAACAAATCTCCCACAACAGTAACCTGAGGCGGCGACTGGGACAGCACGTTAACCCGCACCATGACCCTACTCTACCCCACCCACATCCCCGCCGCCCACATCAACATGCCATGCGGGCACCCCCCAACCCTAACGCGGAACCCCCTCCTCTACCTCCACCACACCCTCACGCCCTCCACCCCCGCTGACCGCGCCGGCCACGCCCGCAGAGCCTGGTTCCTAAAAGAAGGCTCCGGCTACCGCGCCGAGCAAGCCACCAAACCGCAAACCCTCGGCTACGCCCTCGCCTCCGGCCCCGCTGGCCTGCTCGCCTGGATCTACGAAAAACTCCACGACCGGACGGACGACTGCCCCTGGACCGCCGACGAGATCCTGACTTGGGTCTCTATCTACTAGTTCTCCACTGCGGGGCCCGCGGCTAGTCTCCGCATCTATTACGAAGCCGCCCACGCGACGTCGGAGCATAGTCTGGATAGGACGGAGCTGTATATACCAAGTGTGAAACTCGGAGTTGCGTATTTCCCCAAGGAATTGACGGTCGTGCCGTCCTCGTGGGGGAGGACGCTGGGGCCTGTGGTCTGGGAGAAGAGGTATGCAAGAGGAGGACATTTTGTTGCGTGGGAGCGGCCCGAGGATTTGTTGGGGGGGTTGAGGGAGATGTTTGGGAGGGAAGGGGCGGCGGAGGGGGTGATTGAAGGGAGGGGGGGGTATGAGAGGAGGGGGAGTAGGTTGTGAGAGTTCCGGGGAGGGCGAACGGACTGGGTAGACGCTTGCTGGAAGCTTCTAGGTTGTGGTATTGAGATTTGGAAATGTGGCCGTGAAAAGTGGGATGGTAGATGTCAACCTGTCGATGGACATGCGAGTGAAGGTGTCGAGTATGGAACGATATCTTACTTTGAAATCAAGCATTTTGTAAACAGATACAGGCAGCATGTTGCTATTGAGGAAGCCTCGTTACGAACGCACACCAAAGCTTTGTAGATGTATTCTTTGCATCACTATCCAATCGCCTCAACTTAACCCGCACGCTATGAACAGTCCTCAAACACAAACCCGAGTCAAAAGCGCTGACAGGCAATCTTCCCTCTCGTACCATGCGCCAAACCCCTCGAACACCCAAAACCCTACCCGCCCACTCCTCACAACATCGCCCTCACACCCCCCTCCCTCCACCCCGCCTCCCCCGCCACAATCTCCGCGCACCGCTCCCCAATCGCCAGCACAGTAACCATGGGATTAACACTCGTCATCTCAGGAAACACCCCCGCATCCGCGATCCTCACACCCCCCAGCCCCCGGATCCTCAACTCGCAATCCACAACCGCCATCCCGTCCACGGCCACATCCCCCATCTTCGTCGTGCCCGCCGGGTGGTACACCGTGTGCGCCACGCTGCGCGCGTAGGCGCTCAGCGCCTCGTCGGATTGGACTGAGGGGCCCGGGGCGACTTCGCGCTTGAGCCAGGTGCTGAAGGGGGCTTGGGCGGCGACTTTTCGTGCGGCTCGGAGGCCTGCGACGAGGGTGGAGGCGTCGTAGCCGGTGGGGTCGGTGAAGTATTGGAAGTCTAGCGCGGGTTTCACGGTGGGGTCCGCGGAGGTTAGGTAGATTCGTCCGCGGGAACGCGGGCGCGGGATGTTCGGTGTCATGCAGAAGGCGTCGATGGGGGTGTCGTAGCCTAGCCGGGCGGTGTTGAGGCAAAAGGGGATTTGGTAGCAATGCGCCATTATATCTGCGGGCTGGGTTGTGGCGCTGGGGGAGGTGGTTGTCAAGGGGTCCGAGGAAGGACGGCGCAGGAAGAGCCCGGCATCGCTGTCCATGGTTGTTTGGTTGGCGGGGACGGGGCGGTTGAGCTCCCACATTATGATTGTTTCGGGGTGATCGACTAGATTGTGCCCGATTCCGGGGATATCTTTTACAACCGGAATGCCGAGGGGGGTCAGTTGGGTGGACGGACCGATGCCTGAGTGTAGGAGTAGGCGGGGGGTGTCTACTGCGCCGGCGCAGAGGATTGTTTCTTTTTTGGCGGTCAAAGTGAGGGCGGTGCCGGATTGGAGGGTTATGTTTACGCCGGTTACGGTGGAGTTTGAGACGTTGACTCGGCTGACCCAGGCGTCTGTTAGGATGGTCAGATTTGGTCGATGCTCGTCGCCGCGGAGAATAGGATGGATGTAGGCTACGCTTGCACTGCTGCGGCGGCCATCGTCGGGGTTGTATGCTACGGAGAAGAATCCTACGCCTTCTTCTAGGTTACCTTTTTGGGTTATCTCTTTGTTGAAGTCGTGGATTATGGGAACGTCTAGAGCGGTGGAGCAGGACGAGATCCAGTCTTTGCATAGTTGGTTGCGGTGCCGCGAGTGCACTGGTTGGATTGTGTTGCGGAGTTTGTTCAAGATGCGGGTGAAGGTCTTGAATGACCAGCCTTTGCAGCCTTGGGATTCCCATAGCTCACAGTCGTATTCGAAAGCGCGGAAGGATATCAGGGTATTATGGGAAGAGCAGCCTCCGAGGACCTTTGCTCGGGAGTGTCGTATCTGAGAATTTCCTGTAACAAATATATTAGCATGTTGAGCTTGGCGGTATGTATGCCTTTGATGTTCAAGATCTTAGAGAGCTTTATATGTTTTTGTCCGAATTTGAGGGAGCTGTTGTCCATGGCGAGAAGACGGAGAATACACATACACTCGAGGTGGATTGAAGTAGAAGTGGATATCCCTTACCCATTGGTTGCTCAGTGGTTCCATAGTCATAGTCCAACTCGCCACCGAGTAGATTCAGCCAGTCTTTCAAGTTTAGCACTTTATCGTTCATGAAGTCACTGGGACCGGCTTCGATCAAAAGTATTCTTTTATGCGGTAGATATTCTGCTAGTCGACTAGCAATCACGCATCCAGCAGTTCCACCTCCAATGATGAGATAGTCAAAGGCATTTGCCTCTGATGGGGAGAGTTGGGCGGTAGTCATGCTGAATGCAGATTCTCGAGGAGGGGCAGAGTAGACTACTAGAATCCAAATTTGTATTTGGTACAGCCGCTCTTATCTACTGATATAAACGAAGCAAGAGAATTCTTTCGGGTTCGTACGCAGAAATTGAAGTTTCAGACGGTCACGAATTCTTTTTGTTGTTGGCGATGTAGGGCAGTTGAAAGAACAGTCAAAACACAATGGAATAGCAGAGTTGCCAGCGGACACAAATGCAGAAAAGACCTCCAATAGTATACAACGCAACAGAAAGAAAAGAAAGAAGGAGATTTCAACCCGTGACTACATATTAATACCTACTCACTTACAAGTCTGACTGATGTGGCGGAGAAGAATTTCCAACATCAGCCGATGCCCTCGTGCTTTCTAGGACTTTAAGTCCAGATCATACTAGTCCTAAAGAGGGCAAATCAACCGGCAATTGAAGATCGGATTTTGGTCTGTGGAGGTCGTAAGGCTGTTAAGGAGTACGGAGTAAATACTTGCAAGTACGCGACAACCATGTTCTATTCCTGGCGAGAGCCATGGTGGTTGCATCGGTCCTATATCCCAACGACTCAGCTCCCCTGGTTGTTGGCTCAATATTCCATGGGCGCTGACAGGAAGGAGATCCCATCCGGCCTTGACACCAGAAGCCCATAAGAGCGGAAGTCTGTCGCTTACCAGTGAAAGACGAAATCACCTCCAACTACAAACATGACGGACTCCTTCCACTCACCCCGGCATCTCTACTATGATGGCAAGGTGCAACTGGCAACAGGCACCATCTTCCGATCCATCGACCCTTCAACCGCTCAACCCTTGGCAGACGTCCACGCTGCATCTCCCGCAGATGTTGACGCTGCCGTCCTCTCTGCAGAAAAGGCCTTCCCATCATGGTCCACCACACCTCCTATCGTCCGCTCTCGCATTCTGCTGAAAGCCGTCCGACTGCTTCGAGATCGAAACGATGAAATCGCCAGATTGGAGACGCAAGATACAGGGAAGCCCTTTTCAGAAACAAGCACGGTAGATGTGGTTACAGGTGCAGACGTATTGGAATTCTTCGCCAACTTGGTAGGAGGTGGTGGGCTGAACGGGGAGACGACACAGTTGAGGGAAGACGCGTGGGTGTACACAAAAAAGGAGCCGCTGGGGGTGTGTGCTGGCATTGGAGCGTGGAATTACCCTATTCAAATGTATGCTACACTCCCTGACAAGACACTTTTTACCAATTTCTGTTTCGGAGAGATGCTGAATATTGTAATGTAGAGCACTCTGGAAATCGGCCCCCTGCCTTGCAGCAGGCAACACAATGGTCTACAAACCCAGCGAATTCACTCCCCTCCACGCCCAAACCCTCGCGGAAATCTACACCGACACCGGCCTCCCCGCCGGCGTCTTCAACGTCATCCAAGGCGCCGGAGACATTGGCTCCGCCCTAACGTCCCACCCAACCATCGCCAAAGTCTCCTTCACCGGCCAAGTCTCCACAGGTCAAAAGGTCGCCAGCACAGCCGGCGGAGGCATGAAATACACGACCATGGAACTCGGCGGCAAATCACCCCTGCTCGTCCTCCCAGACGCGGATATAGACCAAGCGGTCGACGGAGCAATGATGGCCAACTTCTTCTCCACCGGCCAAGTCTGCACAAACGGCACCCGCGTCTTCATCCCCCACGCCATGAAACCCGCCTTCGAGAAAGCCCTCCTAGAGAAGATCAAATACATCCGCCCCGGCCCCCTCATGGACCCTACAACCAACTTTGGCCCCCTAGTCTCAGAACCCCACTACAAAAAAGTCCTCGAATACATCACCCACGGCGTCTCCACCGACCGCGCCCGCCTCCTCCACGGCGGCCCCTCACCCCCCCAACCACTCAAAGGCATGGAACACGGCTACTGGGTCCGCCCCACCATCTTCACCGACTGCACCGACAGCATGCGCATCGTGCGCGAGGAGATCTTCGGCCCCGTCATGACCCTCCTGACTTACACCACCGTCGACGAAGCCGTCGCGCGCGCTAACGCCACGCCCATGGGCCTCGCGGCCGGGGTGTTCACTAAAGACTTGAACCAGGCGCATAAGGTGGTCGCAAGGCTGCAGGCGGGGATCACGTGGGTGAATACGTGGGGGGAGAGCCCCGCCGAGATGAGTGTGGGGGGGTGGAAGATGAGCGGGTTGGGCGTTGAGAATGGGAGGAGAGGGTTGGAGGCTTGGGTTCGGAACAAGAGCACCTTGGTTGAGATGGGGGGGAGTGTGGGGACTGTGTTTGCCAAGTTGTGAGGGTGGGCTGGATGGGAATTCGACCTACTACTCTCCGTTTAGATCATGGTGCCAGACGGGGTTTTGCCGTAGCTCGATCGGGTAGACCAAATTATCTGTTGATGAAATTTGACAGTATCCGGAATTCAATAGGCAGGTATTCGGACAATGCCTACACACCACCCTAAAATCAAGAATCCCTAGGTCCTTTACAACGTAGCATCCTCACCAATCTGATATGGTACTCATCACTTCCTCGCAACAGTAGACAGCTGAAACGTTCCTCGGAGTGAATTGAAATTCGTGACACCCATCTATATGTATTCCTATTGTTCATCCATCCCTCATCCATCCATCGCTATGCCCGCTCACTCGCTCGCTCGCTCGCTCGCTGGTTCAGTAGCAGTCGAAATTTTGAATCCCCCACGACTCAACAACTATATAAGATATCGCAATCATTTTTCGAAATAAGGGTGCGCGCCAAAGGCCAACACAACGAGGGGGAATCTGTTATACAAAAGGCTATCATTCGCCTGGGGAGGAAAAAGGGAAAAGAGAATCCATCCGTGGAGTCCATGTCGTCAAATTGAATCGAATCCACCGAGCCCAACACCTGAGGGTCGCTTCTGTTCATGTCCGCAGGATACCCAACTGAGAAGGTCTCCTTTTTTTTTTTTTTTTGGAAAGATACCGGCGCCCGCTGTCATTATTCGTCATACCCGACACCTCTTCCCCCAACCCGTAGTACATGATCATAGCCGAGTCACGAAGGCGCACTAGTAGTCTCACTGAAATACCTTCTCGACCTGCCCCCCGCAGCGCCCATCCCCGGCCGCCCTCTTGTGGCCGCCGCTCCCGCTTCTTTTGTGATGTGATGCACGACGTGCGGTCTGTAGATGGCGTCGACGGGGGGCTGCCAGTCATCCAAGCCGATGGGGAAGTATTCGTAGAGGAGATCGGCGGAGTCGAGGGAGGCGGAGGTGAGCTTCTGGCTCGAGTGCGAGGATAGGAAGGCTTTGGTTGAGGAGAGGGAGGGGAGGGAAGGGCGTTTGTACGGGTGGGGGCGGGAGGCGGCGGAGGAGGTTCGAGGGGCTTTGGTTGGACGTTGGGAGGGACGTTTGAAGTCCGCGGGGTCATCGATTAGGGAGAGTGGCTGTGGGACGATTGGTGGGGAGGCAGGAAGCGGTTTCGAGGAGGGGAGGGTGGGGGTGTAGGATGGATTTGTGGTGGGGTTGTTGGTGCTGGGAGGACTGGCCCAGTCGTCGGTGCTGGGTTTGGCAGTGTCTTTGTGGGGATCGAAGTGGATGGCTTGAAATGGGTTTTCGTCGCTTCGTTCGCGTTTAAGGGGAGATTTGGAGGAGGAGTCGGAGGTTGTGTTGCGGTGCAGGGTCGCAGGGGGTTGCATGCCTTTCCTTCCGCCCCCTTTCTCGCCAACGGGGGTGTCTTTTCTTTGCTGGAAATTTCGTGGGCTTCGTCCTCGTACTATTATCGCAGCCGATTTGCATTCCGCCACTGAAACTTTGGCTCCTGTGGTAAGGGTAGCGACCAGCTTGAGTCTGACGACGAAATGCTGTTGCAGTTCCCGCCGCCGCCCGTTGTTGGCCGTGGCTATCCGGAATTGTAGCCGTTTCCATGCAATTGGGAATGTAGCAAAGTCTGCATCTATGTCTTGATTTGACATGATATCGAGGGGTATAGTTGTTGGCTCCTTCTCGGTTTTGTCCTCGGGCACGGGAGGCGCGTTCCCAACGGGCGTCTTCCATGGCACAGAGATCAACTTAATTGGGTGCCCTTCGACAGATTCTGTTGCTGATATTTGCAGCTCTTGAGCTAATATTGTCAGTCGATCTCCCATATCGGTCACGATATACCGAAGGTTTCGAGGAAGTGTAATGGATCCTGTGACTTGGAAGAGGTTACGTCGGTAGCAGGTCAATTCAGGAAAGGCAGCTTGAGTGGTAAAACCGGGGGTGGTTGAAGGATCCGCCATGAAGAACATGCCGTGCAATCGAGAATTAAGTGAGATGGATGTTCTTCGAAGGGAGTAATCGAGCAGGGTAAAATTGTATACAAGTTGCCGAAAGCTCAACAGCTCGTTATCACGGTCGATTGAGGCGCTTGGTGGTACAGCCTGTTCTTCGTTGGGAGCTTCGACTGTCTGATCGGTCTCTGGTTGGAAATCTTCATATCCGGAATGGAATATTCGCTCCGTTTCAACCGTCATTGAGAGTCCCATGTTGGGCATCCCACCAGGCCTTCAGGGTGGTCAGCCGTTATCCAGTCTTGTGTGACAGGAACACTTACACTCCATAGCCTTGTTGGCCATAATTAGTCGTTGGGTCGGTCAAACCCAGCGGAGGAATTGCCAAAAGGGTGTAATCATCACTTGTCGAGCCGGCGTTCAATGCAAGTGGGTTGGTTAGGTACTGGGAATTGTCGAGGGGATTGTAGCCGTCCATGTCTAGATATTAAGATTTGAAAGTAGTAAAGACTGTGTATGACAACCGTACAGCCAGCGCAGGTTGCAGCGAGTGCTTTCCAAGTAAACAAGTGAGTGGTATGAAAAGAAAGGAAGCAAGAGGAGGGATGAGGTTTTGATCAGCAAAGGTATGTCGAGACCTTCTTCAGCTGTGCAAGGCTACCGAAGTGGGACAAGATTCTGATACATGGCCGGGGTGCAAGTGACGACCATGGGGATTGCTGGACCTTGGTCGGAGATGTGTAGTGTGCACAAGACAAAGCACGGATGAAACACAGCGTCAAGTAGATCTTCCTTCTCGAGTCGGGGGAGGTGGTAGGTGGTGGTAAATGTGCGGAACTGTTATGGGCTATCAATGCCAATAGATTATCATTTGATTGGGAGGAAGCCAGCGGAGGAAGCGATTTCAGCAGATCGACAATCAAGAGATCAGCGCTGGCCGCATGTTGCTCAGCACATGGCGCAGGGATGGCCACGTTGTCTATGCATTAGAGAAATAAGAATGAGACCGGATGAAGTTGAAGATCGACAGTGGACGATGTTTCGGAGGAGTCAGCCAGGTACGGGAATACAAGAGGATTGGAGATGAGAAACGATCAATCTTGAATAGATGGTGTGCTGGCGCTTGGCTTTTGACTGCTAACCGCTTAGAATTGCTATGATTGGCATGGAAGGAATACTTGGTGGCAGAGTGTCGAACAATTTTGATTTAACCAGTCGAAGTGGGCCGTGGTGCGGAGTCAGCAATGATGAGCATGGACCACGCAAATATGTTCTATCTACTATCTACCTAGAGCTGACATTCTCCAAGCAGCCACTACTCATTACAAATACTGGAGACCTCAGGTACAGAGTAGAGTCTCTTTCTTACTTTCGCAATCATGTGAGAATGCTAAGAACAATAAAAATATGAGTCGAGTGCATATTGGTCGAGCTGGCTGGTAGCGCTGAGGTGGGGGAGGCTTGATCATAAGTGCTGATGACGGTGATCTGCAGGATAGGTACTTGAGGTACTTGTGGGTACCTTCCGTAGTGGCCGTGCTCGGCAAAGAGGCAGCATGAGGTAAGGTCGACGAATGAATCAGAAGCCAGAGAAGTACTGGGGGGAAGGAACACTCTCCAAGCTCCAACACACTCTCAACCATTCTTAAGACTCCCTAGGACTGCCCTAAGACTCCCTATAAAACTTCCTATCGCCGTTGCGGCGAAGATCCCCCACCACTTGCCCTCATCCAGCCTAAGAAGCCCTCCTAGCCCTGGCACCATAGCGTACGCCCCCCCGATGCAGAGAAAGCGCCTCAAACCTGAAACACCAGCTCCTCTTGTTTCACCGCCATGTGCTCGAGTCAAACAACGATCCAAACCAGACTGCCCGGATAGATCCCTCGGCTCTGGCTTGCCGCACGAGGCAACAAGTGGAATTGGATGATTAATGCCGCCGCTTACTCCTTCCCGGTACCTGTATCTAGGAAATTGGCGACGATGATCTACACCATCCCAATTCCTACGCGCATGGAGCACGTTCTCTCCCATGCTCTAGCACCATGATCGCCACTGTTTCACCTCAAAGATCGGCAGGCCCGACCTCGAAACCTTGGTTTCACAGTCGATTCAGAACCAACAGCATTGAACTTCTTCACCATCGCGGTGATCAATATGCAGGAACGAGAAGTATTTATTTCCGCGACACTCGGATCTGCACTCCGCTCTGGATGAAATTTTGGTTCTTCGACTCGAATCAACTCGCGCCTGTTGGAAGAGAGAGAAAGCTACTGTCGGTCCTATCGTTTGCCTGATACGCTGTCTATCCGAGACAACCCACCGCCAGAACACCGACGCTATGGGATTCGATGCATACAGTTAGGAAAAGGATTGGGTCCGATTGCCAGATCATAGGAAAGATGTAAAAGTATCCGCGTGACAGGAAATCTCGTCGAAGGTGTGTACCACGTGGAACCCTATGGCCGACAGACTCTCCAGATTGCCATCGTCATCAACCTATTTAACCATCAGTATCGATTCTCATGTAAGCTTACTCCTCTCAGCATCTAGAACACTTACATAATCCAAAAGAACAGCTGTGGCCAGCTGCTTCTGATGCTGCCTGATGCCGAGTAAGATGAGCCCTTGTAGAAGAGTGGAGAATTCGCCAGCACTTGGCGAAATCACAGGGCTTGAGAGTCCTCCCATGATCTCCGCGTGGTCTTTCACTGCTGGTACAGCATCAGCCCATGAAGAGTTGCCATTGTACAGAATGATGGTCCCAAGAAGAGCCCCATCTTCTGTCCTCTTGGCGCGAATGACACTGCATCCGTACTGATCGGCCAGTGCGAGACCGTAGATCTCCATGATTCCTTGTCTCGAGCTTGTCTGCACAAGATCAAGTACCGCTCCTGCGTGATCCATGCCTTGGATAAGATCAAAGGCCACTTCTGTATGCTGCATGGTGTGCAAAAGTCTTTCCGGAAGAGTCCATGACTGGAGGTTGGATAACTGCATGCTGCAGACAGACCTTGACAAAGGGTTGCTCCAGCCGAGGTTGGTGTACCATTGTCGCAGCCGCTTCCTTTCCGAATTGTTGCTACTTGGTATGCCGAGGAAAACGCTCGGTATTCTAGATCCGAATTGAAGACGCTTGATCCCTGGTTTCTGTAACAGGATCTTTGCCGCGCGAGTGTGTAGCGAACGGGCGATGGAGAGATTTCTTCGTTCTGGGTCCACAAGGATAGGCCCAACCACTCCTGTGCCAGTAGACTCGAAGTAGTATGTAGAGCAGAATCCGTAGAGAGCTTGTGTACTGCTATTGCGGACCACAAAATGCGCTTCATCAACCACGGTGTTCAGGAGGAATGTCTTCGTCGTACAGCCTGCAAGGATCGATCGCTGGCTGACTCGGCTCTCCTCTTGGATGTTCATTAATAGAGCATCTAGCCCATGAGCGTCTCGCTCGCGATCCCAATGCTCAACAAGCCAATACTGTTTCGATTGATGTACTTTGTGATTTTGGCGAAGGCTGCCAGGCAACGTACCTGTTGGGGACAATTCACCGGACAGCAACTTCACCAGCACCTGGAGTGCTGTTTCCGTAAAATCAAATGTGCAAATGTAGGTACCAAGAGAAGAATCCATAGCAAAATCGTAGGGCGAGCTCACTGCTACCACCACAAGAGGTTTCTCCCGTTTCTCGCCTAACTGCGACATTTTGCAGATCATTGAAACGTGTTTTGCAAAACCATACTGGTAAAGGTTACGACCTGCATCAGCCGTGACCACAATGACCGCACTGGCTCGATTGATGAGGTTTTCGTGGACAGGACGAACCCCGTTTGCATTGTATGAAGTGTGCAAAACCCGGCCTCCTCGCTGTCTAGCCAGGGACCTGCCCATTTCTTGAAAAACCCATTCGCCACTCATCCCTGAAACTTTGTTCTGCCAAGTGGATGCTTCTGGTGAGTCGGCCGAAGAATTTAGAGCTCTCGAAGCAGCTGAGGCTGGTAGTGGTTTGACAAGGGGAGAGAGAAGGAGGAGTTCCTCGTCTTGATCTAGAATGTTTGAGAGCGGCAGTAATCTCTCCTTGTCCCTGACGACTGTGATTGATGTATTGTATGCCCTTTCAGACAACGCCGCATGTGTCGGTCGCAGAGATGTCAATTTATGGATGCCTCCAGGAGCCAATGCCTTCTCCCAAGTCACGCACTTGACTTTCATAAGAAGCATTCGATTTAGTGATTGTTGGACTCTTGCTTGGGTGATCACTCCATTTTCTAGGCCAGCCTTCAATCCGTTGAATGCTTCTTTTTGACTAGTGAACGACCGGCAGACGAGGATTAAATCGCAACCAGCGTTCACGGCCATGACAGTGCCACCTCCAACTCCAATGTTGTTGCTCAACGCTTCCATTTCAAGGCACTCGGACATTACGACACCCTTGAAGCCCATTTCTTGACGGAGTAGGCCATCGACAACCTGATCGGACAAGCAAGCGTGCATTGCTTCCACTCCAGCCGAGGACATGGCACAACCCCCTACCATAATTGCGTCCACGTGATTGGCTATCGCATCTCGAAATGGGGCCAGAGCGTTTAGACTTAGCTGTTCTAACGAATCTGTAATAACCGGAACATCGAGTGAACAGCCAAGGAATTCAAGATTGCCATACGATGGGAAATGCTTCCCGCACGTAAGTAAACCTGCGTCTGTGGAGCCTTTCATTGCCATAACACCAAAACGTGAGACTTCGTCCGCGTCATCTCCAGTCGAACGGACACCGAGAGGTTGATTCTTGATATTGGTAAGCACATCTAGACACGGGCCCATGATCAAGTTGATTCCGACAGCACCGAGCTCGACGGCAGTCGCTTTGGCAACTTCATAAGCCAAGTCCGTCGACCCTGTAGCTGCAATGCCCATCTGTGAGGGAAATTGCTGGACAAAGTCTGGGTCAAAAAGACTGTTGACGCCGCCATTCTCCTGATCGAGGGCAATGGCTAGGGGAACCGGATGGCCAGCATTATGTGCGATAGTCTGCAAGTCGAGTATTAATTGAGTTGTCTGCTCAGCAGCTGCATCGAGTTAGTAAATTGAGCATCAATCCATCTGGATGAGAATACTTTTGAGATTTTTGGCCGTTAAGAGAACGGTTCCGAGGTGGTGCTCTTCTATCAGTTGCTTGATCTGCGGTGTGACACTGGCACCATCAAACCCCATGATAAACAGCTGGCCCAGCATCCTGTATCACAAAATCTTTAGGAAAGCATTGTCTTTCTTACACTGGGCCCACTCACCAATCCATATCATCCCATGGCGGGCCTGACTCCATGCTGATGGGAGTCAAGTCGTTGTTGTCCATGGTCGATGAGACTTATCATAAAGTCCCTTAAGGAGGCCATGCGGTGAGGTTATGTATTTGTGTGCATCATGCACGGTCCGCCCCTCCTCGCCAATGGGAAGTCATGGGGTACCAGAGTACATTTCATCTGGTAGTTGGCTGATCCTCGAGCAATCCCGGCCAAGCAAGACCCTCGGGCGTTGCCCGAATTCAGATCGTCTAGATTTTTCTATGATCTCGTAAGATAGGAGTCTGCCGGACTTCAGCTTTCTCGATGCTTATATAATTATCTTACTGTCAGGTACGGACCTCGACAGCGATACGAGGGAAACCTCTGCAATAATAGTGCGTTGGAGAATCTGACTGGTCGAGACATGCTGCCTCTTCAGCCCTAAAAACCTCCGCCTCTCCAGCTGGCCTCTGATCCTCCTTCTCCTCTTCAGAACCCTGTATGTAATATGGAGGCATGCTGATATTTCTAGGGAAAAAAATCAAATGGTGAAATGGATGTAGTGTCTAGACGCACGGAATTTATTACTAACACGACTCTCCATGGAGTTGGCTTGACTACTAGGCTATCTTTTCAGTCTGGCTTACTACGGGGGCTACCCTTCAGCCCCCAAGTCTCTTCTTCCGAAGAAGGTAACGATGCTGCCTCATTAGCTTCGGGGGTAGGACCTCAGAGGAAAGAGTGTGGTGGCTTTCGTGAATGCTCTTCCTGGAGAAACTATAAGCCGTCTTTTCGCACATACTACCCTATATGGAGCTCAGTGTCCTCCACCAACGCCCAGGCTTGTAGCACTTTCCCCTACGTTCACCGATTCTTCCTCGTCTTCAGCTCTTTGCCCCCGACCAGTTACCAGAGTAGCGCTCGCATTTGTACTGACCGACTGACTCCTAGAGAGACCAGCATCTGATTGTCGGCGGCTAGTCAAAGTGCGCTCCAACTCCCGCACACGCCGTCGCAAGGCTTCGTTTTCTTGCCTGACTATTTCAAGCTCTGCTCGAGAATGCGCGGCTTCCTCATAGCGCGCTGTTGAATGCGGGTACGATGAGCGAGTGCTTCCAGGGTTTGTGATTTGCTGGGATGCCAGTGGAGGTTGTGTCTGTGAGACTGAGCCCGAGTGCCGAGGTGCGTACTGGTTGGGAACTTGATCACCCTGATAGATCGAGGAGGAGACAGAAGGCGAAGAAGTCTCTGATCTTCGGGAGGTAACAGAACTTTGCCTGCTCAGCTGATCCCTAGCATTCGGGTGAGAGGACGAAGCGTCACGTGGAGGCGCAATCCCGGACGCTACGCTCCCAGCTATGCCAGCCGTCGTGCCAACTGTACTTCCACTTAGCCATGAAGCGCCTGTTGCTGTGGTCGCGTGTGTGTTTACGCTTCGCTGGCTGAGACTCGAGGAGGAGCGATGATGCCGGGCGGGTATTGGATGATGGATGCCCAACACCCCTGCACCCGTCGTTGGGTCTCCTTCAGGGTGACCAGTAGAGGTGGATGATGCCGTTGAGGCCACTGAGGCAGATTGCTGGCGTAAAAGCGTCAGCTCTCTTGTCAGGCGATTTACCTAGAAGATATCAGAGTTAGCACTGCCGCAAGCAGACCAGTATGCATCAATGTACCGCAGCCTCCTGTTCTTTTTCCAATTCCATGTGTAGATCGGCAGCAGTGAGCGGTCTCGGGTGACGAATTGGGCCTACAAATATTTCTCAGCATAGGTGTCCGACAGCATCCACCATTCGTAGGATCTTACCTGGACCGGTCCCAACCCCAGTGTTGTCGAGAGGTGGGGCTCCAGAGCTCAACGAGGCCGAAGGGCGTCGGTCGCGGGAGGAAACAGTGGGCGATTGAGGACTGGAGGAAAGAAGCGGAGAGGAGGGTGATGTGAGTCTTTCAGAGAGTCGCCTGGAAGTGGACGTAACGTTTGGGCTGCGAAAGGGTGAGGGAGGTAGGCTATTGATATCCGGTGCCATGATTTTTGTACCGATCGATGAAGCACGTTGGTCACACCATGCAACTCTGCAGCAGGGAGTGAATGCAACAAGTGCTCGTCCGACAAGCGCAGACAATGGTGATTGTAGATTTCGAACACAATCGACCTTGCTGGGCGTCTGACCTCTGTTGGTGGTCAAGAACTATCACGGGGACGGTGCGTGGGGTCCTGGAAAGAAAAGTGCTCAAGTAAGGAGACTGAACGCAAGCTACGAATGTAGGACAGTAGGCATAAGGCAACGGTAAAGGTAGCAGGCAATCTATCTATCCAGAGATATCTCGAGGGGTTCTCTTGGTGCTGGATAGTTTGATTGGTGGGATGATGGGTGAATGAGTGGCTGAGTGAGTGGCTGAACACGCGCAGTCGGATATGAATTTGCTAACAACTCCAAGTATCTACCTACTTACCTTAACCTGTGGTATAATTCAACATCGTGCACACAAAGCCAATGCTGAAATGGCCTCGGGAAAAATTGTTCTCTGACATTCACATATCACGACTACTTCTCCCTAAAGTACAATGCTGCAATAAGAATCTTTCCAACTAAAGGTTTGAGAGCTGCTTCTTCATCTTGCCCACCTCCATCACCCTGTTGCTAGATCCCAGACTCCTAAGCAAGGGCGTCTTCCTGCCGAAGCTGAGAGAGCATCTCATCTTGACAGGCAAAGCCAATGAAATGACAAGCTTCACTTTTCAATCTTGACGCTTTGCCAGGTGTTTGGCAGCCTGCATAGCATCGACATAACGACACTGGCAGGACTGGTAGGAGCTGGATCGTAATCATGGGCAATTCAGCAACGAAAGAGCAGAGAGATCTGCCCCCGCATCTACAACCACCAGACTCTGGCCAACCCTCGTCTCACCATACTTCAGGTCCGGACTCCTTAACACATGATCCTCGCTCCGAGCAGTCGTACCCTCAGCTCGGGCACGACGTGAGAACGAATCGCCCGGATTTCCTCTCGACTCTGGGGGTGACTAACCCCGACCGTCAAGCCTCTGGCCTAGAAGTTCGCAAAGAAACAAAGCAAGAGAGGGAAGCAAGAAAGTTGGAGAAAGAACGGATCGCCCGGGCAAAGGAGCGCGAACGTAGCATGCGCGAGGAGCACGTAGATGGAGGATACGTCGTTACACAAGGAGTATACACTGGTACAGAAGACTACAACAAGGGTATCGTGCGGCAGCTCATGGTATGGAATCATACAAGTGGAAGGGGAAACATCCTATCTAATATCACCGCAGATAGAACGTCGAATAGCCCCATTCTGGAGAGGTCTCAACGACTATTCAAGATCATGGACAGAAAACCAGCTGGTGGCCGTTGCCCATGGCTTGCCGATACCTGCTGCTGATGAAATACTACCGGACGAGCAATCCAAGCGAGCTGGTCATTCAGAAGCGGAGGCAAAATCATCTCCAGTGAATATCAATAACCTAACCATACCCATATCGTCTAGATCCCATTCATTCAATTCTGAGACCTCATCAAACCTTTCGCCCACCCAGCCTACCTTCGCGACTTCAGCAACGACCCTTCCTTCCGCCCCTCAAACTTCATCGCTAGGTTCTGCTCTATCTCGAGGTCGTGCAAAGACCTTAGCATCTCTCACAAGCTCCAAAAGCACACAGCCGGAGCAAACTCCCCGAGAGATGAGCCTTCCGATCGAGCCTAACGTGTACGGTCAGCGCGTCGAAGCGTACCTGTACAAGGACGCTTCGGAATGCCCGATCTGCTTCCTATATTACCCCCCTTATCTGAACAAAACACGGTGCTGCGACCAAGCAATCTGCTCGGAATGTTTCGTACAAATAAAACGTCCCGATCCCCATCCACCTGAGCATGTTGATCCATCCGCTCCACCCCCACCCCCAACGGAATCAGAAGGACCTGAAGATGAGTTGGTGTCGGAGCCGGCAGCATGTCCCTTTTGTGTACAGCCAGAATTTGGAATAACTTACGATCCGCCTCCATTGCGTCGAGGCCTTGCGTACGCCAATCAAGGATCTGGAAATCCCCTGAACGGTTCCACCTCAGCCATGTCATCAATGTCTTCCCTCGTCTCAGGGACAAGTATCGATGGACGAATTTCGCCAACGAATGCAGCTCGGAGGAGGACTACCTCGGTCTCTGCCCAATCACCATCCGTTATCACAACTGACAAGGTCCGCCCGGATTGGCACCAGAAGCTTGCCGCTGCGAGAGCACATACAGCTCGAAGATCTGCCGCGGCGACTGCGTTGCACACTGCGGCATACTTGATGGGCACCCGCGGGCATGAAGCAGACTCGAGGGCGTTCGGCGGGTTTGGAAGACGTGGGCTACTCCGACGTACAAGTGGGGCGGATAGCCCCAGTGGTGGAAGCAGCTCGGGTCAAATGAGTACGTTAGCACTCATGTCGGAGCGTGCATCCGCCCAAGCTCGACTTGAGTCAGGAGCCTATGGCGAAGGCGAGCCGCCGATGACCCCTGGGCCTCGTGGGAGCTCAAGAAGGGGTAGGATGGATGATCTGGAAGACATGATGATGATGGAAGCAATTAGGCTCAGTCTGGCTTCGGAAGAAGATAGACGGAAGAAAGAGGAGAAAGAGTCGAAGAAGGAAGCAAAGAAGAAGGAGAAAGAAAGGGAAAAGGAGGCCAAGAAGGCAGGAAAGTTGGCCGGAAAGTTGGCCAGGAAGACTGGTGTCTATCCTACCAGCGCCAATGCTAGCACATCGGCTTTGGAGGAGCCTTCTGAAGGTTCCGGCAAAGGCAAGGCTCCTTCCCAAAGAGAGCCAGAGCCTTCTTTGGACCAGGGCTCTTATCTCCCACCTCCTGTAGCAGATCCGCAAAGCCATTTGGAGCGTGCTCGTGCTCAACTACAACCAGAGGGCCCACTTATTCCTGGACGTTATTTGTATAAGCCTTCTCATCTACGTACACTCTCGAACGCTTCGTCCTCAGCTTCCTCCGTCGAAGAATCTGCTCAAGGATCATTGAAAGGATCCAGGGAGGCAAGTTCGTCGATGGAAACCTCTCCCCATGCAAGTGGCCTCAGCATTCCTGTTAGTGGGGCTGCACAAAAAGATTCATACATATCTGGAACCCCACCGGGTGGAGGAGCTGGGACGGAGTCAATGTTCAATTTTCGAAGTCTGGCTGCAATGGTTGGCGAAGACGAAAAGGCTCGAGGTGGCACCCATATGGAGGATGCTGGTGCTGGACATGTACGCAGTCATCAGAGAGGTGACAGCTCTGCCAGTGTGGGCGTTCATGTGGGTCAGGGGGGGATTGGAACACCAAGGCCTTATTGAGACAGCCTCCCTTGGATATGGAGACGTGCACACTCACAGGCAGGGGCAGACTGTCATCTGGCAGAGCTAAGGTTTGGACACCCCGCCGAGGAGAGCAGCCATTATCGGGGCATTGACGAATATGAAGCGAAGACAGCAGAGATGTCATGAATTTATGTGGGCCGAAGGACCGGTGACGAACGTTATCACGGTCGTGCTTACAACGGAAGCTGGAGCCTTCGAGGCGCATACAATGTACATAGGACTGCGTGGGTGGCAAGGTTCCTTATGGTCTTGCATACAGGAAGAACATGGTAGGCACGGTTTAGAAAGGAGGTCATTACCTGTTGGCCCATTAATTCTGCGCCTTTCAAATTGCCTTTGGGCGGGGTGTGCTTTCACTCCGTCAGGCGTCCACCTCGAACAAATCTAGAAGTATCGGCCTAGAAGCAGTGGCAATCTTCAGATGGCTCACATAGCCAGAAAATTGCCACCTGGAAGTACCTTAGATGCTTAAGTAGTAAGTTGGCCAAGTTGTTTGATACAGTACCCGTTCTGGGCCTGTGGCTGCCTTCAAGGGGCGGGCCATGCACAGCCACAGCTAGATGACGTACGAGTATCATAGGGCTGAGGACCCCGCCATCCCCCAGCCAAGATTATTTAGGTACCATCACAATAATATAACATTCCATTCCCCTACAATAATCCCTATTGCTTACTAGATACCCAACTCGCATTCAACATCACTCAACACGACTTGCCCTGTTATTAATCATACAACCAAGCTCTACAGCAATCATGTCTTCAACTGTCGTTCATGTAAGATCGACCTCACTTAGCCGTCGTCGAGAATTTCAAGCATGCGCTGAATGCCCACTTGCAGGTCAAGAACATCGCTCACCAGACCACCGAGAAGGAGGTGCGAGACTTCTTCAGCTTCTGGTACATCTCCATACCCTTTTGCCCCCCACTGAGTTTTTCAAGATCTAATCCTTCATCTAGTGGGAAGATAACCTCACTGTCCGTGACTCCCGTCTCCGAAGCGGCGTCAAGCCCGCAGAGCGCAACCGTGACCTTTGAGAAAGAAACGTATGTATCTCCACACCCTGCACGCATAGCAACCCACACTCAAACCCCCACAGCGCAGCCAAAACGGCTCTCCTCCTCGACAACACCCAACTCGGCTCCTCTCAAGTCCAAGTGTCCTCCGCAGCCGACATGTCCGAACTCGCCGGCTCCGCCCCCGGCAGCCACGGCCACGACGACCCCCGCAGCTCCGAAGAACTTTCCCAAGAAGACAAACCCCGCTCCCGCATCGTGGCCGAGTACCTCGCCCACGGCTACACCATCTCCGACGCCGCCCTGCAGCGCGCAATCGCGCTGGACAACAAACATGGCGTCTCGAATCGCTTCACCAACGCCCTCGCCGCCTTCGACAACAAGGTCAAGGCTACAGACCGCGCCCGTGGCATCGACGAGACCTACAAGATCAGCGACAAGACCGGCCAAGCCTGGAGCGGCCTGTCGAGCTATTTCGAAAAGGCCCTCCAGACGCCTACGGGCCAGCGCGTCGCGGCTTTTTACACGCAGTCGGACAAGCAGGTCCGCGACATCCACGCCGAGGCGAGGCGGCTGGCGGATTTGAAGTCTGGGAAATCGTCGTCGTCTTCTTCTTCCGGAGGAGGAGCGGTGGGGGGGAGTCTGGCGGAGAACGAGAAGTCGATGGAGAAGGTGCAGGGGACCGAGAAGACGACGTGTCAGTGTGGGGGCAACACGGGGACGTGCCCTTGCGCTGAGGGGAAGTGCGCGTGCAGTGGGTGCGCCAAGGCTGGGCATGCTGGGGGGGAGAAGTCGGCCACGGGGAATGCGGATCAGATCGCTCAGGACACGGGGGTGCAGCCGCTTGGGGAGAAGTCTTGAGAACGGAACTTGGGAGTAAGCGAGGGAGGGTTGTTGGGCCCCAGAAAGGGGGTTTGGGATGGGAGATGGATGGTGGAGTGAATGGTCTACGGTTGCACGGATATGGCCTATTGAATTGAAATGGAGCGATGAGGAATGGGGAGACGGTGCTTTAGTTTAGCATTAGCTATCGGATTTGCTAGTGCAAATGTAGCGTTCCCTCGCAAGTCTATCATCCCCTCGGCAGTTCCAATCATCTTTTGCAAGATATACTCTTGATGACAGTATATAGCTCCCCTCATCGCCACCACCCACCCATGTACCTTACCCACCCATCCCTACCTCCTCGCCCCAGTACGCTATCCATACAAGTAACCTCTCTCACCTCTTCTTAAACCCTCACCGGCAAACCCCTCCCCCCCAACTCCCGCTCAACGACCTTCCACCGCCCCACCCCCTCCTCCCGATCACGCTCGGACAACCTCCTTCCCAACACCTCCACATTCGCCCTCCGCACCGCCTTCAACCTCAACAGATTCTCCACCACCTTCTTCGGCTTCTCCTTCGTCACTAGACAACCGAAGAGCGTTCGCGCGGAGGTGATTTTGTGGATCGAGGGGTCGGAAAGGCGGTGGCCTGTTAGTTGCAGTACGCGTTTGAGGACCTGATGGGGGATAGGCGCTTTTAGTGGGGGTGGGGAGTGAGGGAAGGGGGGCGGGGGGGGGGCTTACGGCGAATTTGATGGTGGGGTCTGTGAGGGGGACGAAGCGCCAGGAGTCGTTGGCTCGGCCTGAGAGGAGATCTTGTTGTGAGGTCATATGCGATGCCGATGCGTCATGGTTGGTTTCGGGGGTGTCTTCGTGGATGGCGTCTTCTATCGCCTCAGCTTCTGCGTCTTGCGCCGTCGCTCCAGGATCGATTGTCTCGAGTTGGGAGGGTTCTTCTGCTGCTTGGACGGCTGGGGGTTCGTTATCTGGTTCAGCCATTGCGTCGATTTCTTCGTGAGATAGTTCGTCCAAAGCTTCTTCTTCTTCTTCTCCTGCTTCTTCTACTATTACTTCTTCTTCTTCGCTGAGGAGCTCCGACTCCTTTCCAACGACCCCCTCTGCCTCTCCTTCCGCGGGTCTCGGCGAGACTGACTCCAGTATTATCTGCCCCAATCCCTCGTCGGCAAACACCAGCTGTACCTCCCCGGTCTCCCCTTTCTCGAACGTTGCCTCTCGGGCTAGAAGACGCTTCTGCTCGGCGGAAAGGTCCAGAGGGTTGCTCTCGAGCACAGGGGGCTGTCCTGCTTGTTTCAAAGTCCATACTTCGGCCAGAGCTCGTTGAATCGCCAGCGCAATCTCTCCGCGGTGCTGTAGTTTTTGGGGGTTCATGAATCTGGAATATGTTAGCTTTGTGGGGCGTGTAGAGCCGCAGTAGGGTGGCGAACCCTTTGTATGGATGCATCGCATTCCACTTTTTCCGCCGGATCGACCTCAGTCCGTGCCATGTAGTCGCCGGGACATACTCCACAGGCCGCTGCAGTCCGTCTATCAATTCATCGGGTATGTCTTCGCCTTCGGACTCCTCTTCAAGGTTTTGCTCATTCACTGCCTGTCTTTCCAGCTCTATTTCCTCCTGCTCCTGCCTCTGTTGCTCTGGAGTCATCTTTGCATATGGATCTTTCTGCCCAGGCGGATTGTCTGTTCCCCATATCTTCTTTCGAAGCCATTGGGTTTGGGAACTCGCATGTCTTTGCGCCGAGTGGTTGTTTCTCGTGAGGCGTTCCTCTCGCGCGAGCATTGAAGATTGAAGGCGGCATTGAAGGCAGATAAATCTAGTTTGAGGTATCACTGAGAGCGAAGCATGCCCTGCTATAATGCGTGCTTGATTAGTAGGCGCCATTGTATTATATGATGTAGTAGAGTTGTTTAATAAGTGAATAGCGCATGGAAGCTCGAGAACAAATTCGCACACTAGGCCTACTTCGTGCTAGTGTCATAAAGGTCGCTGGCGGGCGCGCAGGGAAACATTCTATGTATTATTCTTTTTTGTGTTAGAAGTTGATAATCGTATGATGGTTATGCTGTGCACGTATCTATTAACGATCATTCATTGAAGCCCTATTCTATCATCGGTCGTACAATGTGACTTGTATACATTGTTTATGCTATGCAGAATCAGAGTACCGTACCAAAATGCTCTCCTTGATGATATCCCCGTACTCCGCTCTACTCTTATAGAACCGATTCCAGTGATTAACACGCTGGTGATGCTGAAAATTCGCTAAACCACATTACGAGAAAAACTATCTTGTATGCTGACCGCAAATCAAGGCTTGTGGGGAAGGAACCCGGCTGCCAGCGCCGTAAGGAACAAGCAGAAATCGGACTGGCCCTCTCGATCGATGTGCCACGGAGTGATGTTTGGGAGGCAGCGGGACCTGAAACCGCTCCCTCCGTATGTAACGAACATGCCCGAAAGGATCGATTGCGGTATCAGGCTATGTGCGAAGACATTCCTGCCATAGCCGCAGCGACACCAGCACCTAGCACTGCGCTGTTCTGTGTCTCTTCAAGGATGATCTTCTTCCTCCTCGAGCCCTCCTGTTTCCTCAGCTCATCCAACCCGGCCTGGGCTCTGGCCATGTAGCCTGGATACTTGTTGATTATACTGCCGTCGCAGCCAATGCTGATATGATCCAATGGGTTAGGAAGCCCTGCTTCCACATCCAATTCTTCTAGTAATGATGATAAAGCATGCACGCCCGCCGTAAAGTATGCGATTGAGCGACTGGTGACGCGGCGAGTAACGGCGCGAATAAACTCAGCGTCGGAGTATGATGGAGCATTTCGTGAGGCATGTTTTTCTCTTAGCATTGAGCGCGACGCCATTAGAAAAGGGGTCGTGTCGAGCTCGATCATGGCCAAAGTGCGTGTGTCCAAAGAATAAATAGTCCGTAGTGACTGGGGTAGTTGTCCCCAGTAAAGGCCGGCTGTGTCTGCTGCTTCGACCATGATGAGGCGCACAATCTCACTGATGTAGCCGCCTGCAATCAGATACTCAAGTGGTTGATAGTTGGGCCTCATATGCGAGGCATTGAGTGCCGTATCCCATCTCGTCGTTGGAAAGATGTTCTTCCCGAACATGCTAAACTCGGTATTGGTGAGTACATGCGTGGTCGGAGGGTTGGCTGGCAAGGTCCGGGCGACAAATTTTGAAGGATGTAGGGATCTTATTGGAAGGTGCGCGGCGGCATTGATTCCAGTACCAAGTATGATGGCTAGACGGGTTGCAGGGTCGACATAAGCTCGGGCGAGAAGTGTTGAGGATGAATCGTTGACAAGTGCGTCAAGACGGACGTTGAGATTCTACACAAACTTCAGTCTTCATCTTGGCAGCATGTATGAGATCTCTGACCGTCCGCTGGCAAGCTTGGGTGATTATGTCGCCAAGGTCATAACCAGTGACAAAATCGGAACAGCAGAAGCCTTTGCCCATACCCAAAACATTGCCACTCCTTATAGAAGTTTGACTGTTACGACGTCAGCTGTAATCATCGGCAACAAGGCAGTGCTCGCTGACTCGATTGGAAAGGACCAAGCGACTCCCATGCGCAACGGCTCGACAGGTTCTAAGCTGTCAGGGCTTTCTTCTTCCGAAACAAGCATTTCCTTGATTTGTAAGGCCATCCAATCGAAGAACGCATATTTTTGCAGCTGCCGTACACCCCGATCAATGGGCGAGATGGTGGTCCGAAGTACACGCATACATTCGGTCCCAAGATGTCGCCCACGAAGCTCAAGTAATGCCATTCGTAGGTTTGACCCCCCAACCTCCAGCGCCAAGTACGTCCCTTGCTCTTGTCCAGTTGGCAGAGTGTAGTTGAAGGAAGGTAGCATGCATTGTGGGCTAGAGACCAAGTGCTGACGGAGCTCGACCTGGAGCTTTTTGGAGAGTGAGAGGCGGGATTCGACGCTCAATTGGCTCTCGAAGAGACCTTCAACCTCACGCAGGAGGTTTTCCATGTGTCTGCTGTTCAGACGTGTACTGACTATTCGGCCCTGAGTCTCAGCGGGCATTTTGTACCCCGGACCAGGATTGGCGCTGGTTAACAGCATGTTGAAAACGGAAGCAAACGATGGCGGGGCAAGGAGAGATGCCCGGCCGATTGTCTCATGCAAAGTGATCCTAGGTCTGACAGCATTTGCCAGAGGAATTGACTCGATATATGATCGTCTTGGTAAATTATGGCGCGCGTGATGCGGGGCGTTGAGGAGGTCGTATTTTACTTCTGATGCAAGAACGTTAGAGAACCATTGTCCTGCAGGGAGGCAGCATGTTTCACTGAAACACAGGCCGATAACACCGCTGTTGGAGTACCTCTGGGATCATCCGTCAGCATGGTTGTTCTTCCCCGCGCGGACATGAATTTAGTCGGTCTCGAGGGTGCAGGATTGGCAGAGATGAGCAAAGGATAAGGATGTCGTTGGGAGCGTGGGATGTTTAGGGTAGCATTGAACTCGCAAGAGGGTAGTATTCGGCCGGAAGCGGCAAGCTGGAGGCACACCGGGGGTGCCATTCACCCATTCAAGCCCGTAAAAGCGATCTCCTTCCTGGTCTGGATGCATGGCTACTTAGTGTTTGGTATCGTAGTGTCAATTCCTCTTCTCGTGGTCTGGATGCATTAGCTGTAGAGAGGCAGTTCGGGACCAAAAGTGCCGTGACTACTCCGTATAAATAAATATTAGGACCAGGCCCAGATAGACGGTTCAATGGCCAATGTCTCAATGCTCCGAGACTCTATTTGTCAGCACTAACTAGATCATATCTAACTCGGGATACCTTACTTTACCAACGATTCTGTGATGGGCATTTGGACTGTAGATTTATATGAATCGAGGAATGGACGTCATGAACAGCGCAAGAAGGTGAAGCATACCTTATAAGCAGTGCCGCCATCGTCATGTTGCATGCCCAGGACTTCAATTATGCGGACACCGCTCTAAGACGGCTAGACGGAGACTTCAATACAAAGGGTTTCCCCCTATCACGCCTACAATTGTGGTCAATCCTTGACTGGTACTGGCCCAAAAGACATCTACCAATCATTGGCTTTCTTGATGAAAGGCATGCAAACTCTTCCATATGTATACATGAAGAGCATTACAATGAGTCATCAGTCCTCGATGCATGCTACAAAGCCCCTTGTTACGAGAGAAGTGCAGGACTGCAATCAGAGCAATAGTCAATACGATTCCAACTCCGTGAAGATAGACGATCATGATGTGTATGTGGAGCGCCTTGCTCCTGAGTTGGCATGGACGGGAAATAGCGACTTGACTAGCACGGTGGAGACTGTGATCCATTTGATAACATCTTGTGTCTCCAGGAGCGAAGACTTTGCCAAATTGAATCAATGTCGGCCATGGACCGATATCATACTGACCCCGAATCCAGCTAGAAAGCCATACACTGCGGTTGGTGAAGGACATCGATGATTTCGAATTAATTCGAAGTCCCTGACCCACTCTCAGGCTTGCTGATGGATCCATTCTTCTAGACAAAGTCACGCAACGATGTGCAGTTTTACCAGGAACAACAATGTACTTCGATTCCCCCACATCACCAAATTTATGTCTATTCCAAAGCCAAGCTCAAAACGAGTAAGCAACATGCTGTATCTGGTACTGTACGCCCCTGCCCCTAGATTACACTCTGTGCGTTGCTGACGTGCTTTGGATTCGATTGGCTCAGCGTCCTGAAGACTTGTGTCTTGACCACTGCTTATTCCCACCACTGAATTGCAGTCCGAAAGGCAGCATATGATCCATGCCGCCTCTCGAAACAACGCTCACTCGGCCCATTTCAAGAGCCCTAATGAGTGGCCAAGTCCCACACCCTTTGCGCTTCTTGCTCATGCTTTGTAGTCGAATGGTCTTCGTTGTTTCATTCTGATCAGAAATTTCCTCGAGGAAAACGGATTACATTTTTCCTTTCTGCGAAACCATGTTACAAAAGCCTTGCATCATTTCTCGATGGAACATGGTAGCTGCCGTACAGAAGGGACTACTTCTGACTACCTACCTCTGCACCTCGGAACCCTCGATTATTGCCCCCCGAGCCCCTCACCAGACCCCGACGAGGGAACCCTGACTCTAACGGCCGGGCTGGGATTACGTTCGACTTGCAGCGGGAGCTTGCCTTATTAAGGATATGTGACCGCCAATCATACGGACTATCTTTTCGCCCTGGTCGTATCTCACACGACCTCAGAGCCCCCCTCCCCCTCCCCCCACTACCTTATGCATGTAAGATCTGATTGGTTCGGCGTACGACCTTCCACCGCCTTCTTCCACCCAAGACATAACTTTCCCTAGAATGTATCACCAAATTATATTTCTCCCTTATTGCTCCAACTTTGAAACCCTGTTGTAAAAGCTAGCATTCGCAATTGTGCTGTGTGACAGAACATCAACTCCCTGTCCAAAAGCTCTCATCACGATGGCAAGCACCGAACCCGAAAAGCCAAGCGCGCTGGAAGGATCTGCTGCATCGGCGAGCCCACAAGTGAACGTTCCCGGCGAGGCAAGAGCAGATATTACCAGAGAAGAACTACCGACAGGCTGGAAATACAGGCGCTGGAACTTTGGACCAATTCACATCCCTCCATATGCGTCTCCCGCATCCCAACTGACCCTTGTTGCCTTCGTGTGCTTCTTATGCCCGGGCATGTTCAACGCTCTCCAAGGTCTGGGCGGAGGCGGCCAATTGATCGCAACGGTATCGGACAATTCGAACGTCGCATTGTACTCAACATTTTGTGTTGTAGGCTTCGCTGCCGGAAGCATCACAAACCGATTGGGCATCAAACTTACGCTGAGTACGGCCGGCCTGGGCTATAGCCTCTACATTGCGAGCTACTTGAGCTACAATCATAATCAAAACGCCGGCTTTGTGTACTTTGCAGGAGCAGTGCTCGGTGTCTGTGCCGGTATGCTTTGGGCTGCTCAGGGCGTAATAATGATGAGCTATCCACCGGAAGAGTCCAAGGGAAGGTACATCTCTTGGTTCTGGATGATCTTTAATCTTGGGGCTGTAATCGGAAGTCTGTCAGTATCTCCATCCATACTAGCATGTCCTGGGGAAGTTCAAACCTGATAGAAGGACTCCAGGATACCGCTCGGCGAAAATATTCACTCTTCCGCTGGCAACGTGACAGATGGGACTTACATTGGATTCCTAGTCCTCACCTTTGTGGGCGCCTGCTTGGCATGGACGCTGATCGACGCCCATGATGTTGTACGCAGCGATGGGTCTCATGTTATTCTCATGAAACACCCCTCGTGGAAAAGCGAGATTCTAGGCCTGCTGGAAGTCCTGAAGACTGACGCCTGGGTCGTGTTCCTTTTTCCGATGTTCTTCGCCAGCAATTGGTTCTACACTTACCAATCTAACGATATTAACGCCGCCAAATTCAACGTGAGGACGAGAGCTCTGAACAATCTACTCTATTACATCAGTCAGATCATTGGAGCCTACATCTTCGGCTATGGATTGGATGTCAAGAGCGTTCGAAGATCAACAAAGGCAAAGGTAGTCTGGATGGTGCTCTTTGTCTTTACCATGGCTGTCTGGGGTGGAGGATATGCATGGCAGAGAACGTACACCCGGGATGAGACTGCGCCCAAAACATCGTACAAAGAAGATTGGACAGCAGTTGGTTACGTTGGCCCAATGTTTCTGTACATGTTCTACGGCCTCTATGACGGTTTGTCGTCCCTCGTCGCTCTTGTGCTATTTGGTGAAATGACTGACATGCTTGTAGCTGCATGGCAAACCACCGTTTACTGGTTGATGGGAGCCATGACCAACAACGGTCGCAAATTGGCCAATTTTGCCGGTTTCTACAAAGGCATCCAATCCGCCGGCGCGGCAATCGTTTTCCGCATCGACGCTCTCGACACACCGTTCCTGAACATATTCGCCTCCTGTTGGGCGTTACTCGGAGGGTCCTTGCTTATTGCTGCACCATTGATCTGGACGAAGATTAGGGACACTGTGCCCATCGAGGACGATCTGAAGTTCACAGACGAGATTTATGAGGATGTGAAGCCGTTAGCAGGGATCGCAGAACCTGAGGTGCATCATGAGAAGGCGTAATGTTTTCAGGCGTGGGAGAGCACTAAGGTATCCATCTTTCTTCGTCATGTGTTCTCAACACGAGGCGACTGCAAATTTCGATGAAGATGCCACGGGCACCAAGCAGGCAGTTATGAATTTCTGAATCTTTTTCTCTTCTAGTTCTAAGCCTTAACATGTCTGTGAACAGTGATGAGGCAAACAAATGCACGAGTGATCCTTGTCTACCCGACCCCATGCCTTAGTGCAGACTTCAAGTGGCAAGACCTGCCTACCAGCAGAGTCAAATGGCAAACAATGCATTTCTCGGAGTGCGTTTCTGCCGACGGCTATTTGCACAAGTTGGGCGAAAGTGAATCAATGCGACGGTATCTATACTACGCTTTACGTCGTATCGAGTGGCCGTCATGTGCTTCCGTGGGCAGAAGGATTGAGCGTACGGAATATCTACCTAGCCGTAGACAGCCGTTTCAGGCGAGGACCTCGGCTGAATTCTACCTGCCACTCTAGACATGATCACGAAAGACCTCAAATTTTCCCTTTTCCCTTCTGACCTCAAGGGCGAGCAGCGTCCGCTCTCAACTTCTCTGCACCAGCACCTTAAATGACTCTGAACGGGTGGTGGTATGTTGACAAATGCGTAGCCATGACGAGTCATGCACTGTAGGATCAAGAAGGCTAGCCTGCTGGCAGGGCAAAAAATCCGTTGCCAATGCAAAGCATTTTATTATTCAGTATATGCTAACAACAAAATACAGAAATCTTCACAATCTTCGAACCCACTTCTTTGGAAGTTCAACTTCATTTCCTGAATGTATTAAAAATACTCCGAATCCGACCTGCGCTTCGGCAGAGAGCTTTCTACCCCGAGGTCTGATCCTTCGGTTATCTTGGAAACAAAGCATCATGCGAAAAACGAAGCGGATATGACGGTCAAAATGCGCAGTGCGAGCAGTCTCCAAGTCAAACGGGCGTCGCAGCCTTCCCTTTGGTGTAGTTGGTTAGAAATTTGCTGGACATGCAAGCCGATGCTACGATGCCACCACTGCTACCTTCGTACCTCAGGGACCGCTGCAACTCCTTCAGTGTGATACGATGGCTGCAGCACACTATCTATGATCATCTTTTCCTGAGTATCGTCTGATTGGAAGCTGGGAACCTGACCGACATCGATGGCTATATCAAGCCGACGACATAAGCCACATAAGCACGACTGTACAGAGTTGGAGGATTGGTGGTGGTGGCAGCAGAGGATGACTTGACTGCACCGAAGCTACTCTTCATGAAAATACCCTGCTTGAGAGGACGAGCTGCGTAAGTCTCCGTCTTGAAGGTATATGTGGGACCCTGTGATTGTCAACAGTCCTCGCAGCCTTAGCGCAGCAACCACGAGTCCACGCTTAAGACGCTGAAAAAAATTGGTGCTGCTCAGCCTCGTCGACATGCTACAAAAGCGTCTTCTGCGCCAAGGGGAGGGTCCATTCCTACTTTTCGAGACTTGCTCTGTCTCTGACCTCGCATCCTCCGTTTCGTATCATGTGCTGAATTCCCACCCACTCATCTCACCTCATTCTCTTTCTCAACATGGAGCCTTTTCGAACCGAAATTGATCTTTCCTTGCAGAAGAACGATAAGTCAAATGTAGAATTGCTGCCAGTCAAATCGTTATCAGGCTCCATCCATCCATCCGCAAATGAGGACGACCCCCACACTGCTAAAGACTCACGGCAATCCGAGATAAGAGGCTGGCCTCAACAACCCCAAACGCTGAGAAAGCCGCCATGGATGAAGATATGGACGTCAGTAGTAGATGCTATCATTGCCCTCATCCCCATCTTGTTCCTAGGTAAAATTCAGAGAATGAGGGCTCTTTGACACTTGACACGTCTTGTTCTGACTAATCCGAGAGGGCAGTCTTAAGCATCATAGCAATACGTTTATCCGGCTCGGACTTGTCTGCTCACGGCCAGAAAGTGAAGGCTGCCAAAGCCTTGGTGCGGCGAGCCCTACCAAGTCACTGATATCCCTTGCTGACCCCGCGCAGGGCCCGACTATTTCCCCAATCATATTTACTGCGATAGTCAGGAGATCCTTGAGATCGCTCGCAACGTTCCAAGCCGAGCGGGGCGCAAATTTGGGTGTATGTGACCCTCCGTCTTCCTATTGCGCTCGTTAGATAATCACCATAGAAGCTCGAGCAGATGATGGGCAGCCTGACCATTTTCGGTACCGTCGAAATGCAATCCGTGCTCCGCACCTTTGACCTACTGGGAGTCGGCTTTATTATGCTATGGTTACTCTTACCACTATGAGGCCAAGTCTCTCTACGACTGCTGGAAGAAGGCTCGCATCCAGCTGTAACCACCCAGGAAATACTCTACGTCGATTCTGACTCAGAATCGATATTCACAAATATCAATAGTTTTGAGGAGTCCGGCTTCCTAGTCAGTGCTCTGTATTTGTCCGCTGTTCTCTCGGCCCCACCTACGCAAGCTGCGAGTACATATCGATACTTGGGGCAATGTTAAAATTTCTACGATCGAGGAATTCGAAGCTGCAGGCAGGGCCGGCCTTTACGGATGGTTCGCCGTCTCCCCTAAGAATGCTACATACTCCTCCTTAGTCGGCATCCCTATAGCTGGGTTCATCCCCGAAGGATCCTACAATTTCCTCCTCGAATCCTTTTACATGGTCCTCTCCTGCCCCAGCGTCGGAAATATATCTCAAGACAAAGCCGGCGGCTTTACTGTAAACTTCACCCTCTCCCCCAGCCTCGACGAACCTTTCTATGCGAACTCAGCTCCCTACCCAGCAGTAATCTCGCCGGCCGTCAATTTCACGTCCCGCTCTATCGATTCCCAAACCAAATTCAAAGCCAGCTGCACTCTGACCCGCTCAAGCGTGGAATCAAATATCACTTGTGTCGGTAAAAATTGCGGCGTTACCAATATACGGCGCTCTCTATACGATCAACGCCCGCCCGGCTATACCCGCCTTAATGGTGATTGTGGTCCTTACGTATCAGAAAACTTCGCTTTGCAGTGGCCGCAATCCGCTGGTACTAACCTATCTTCTGGGACCTCGACGCCCACGGAGTATTTCATCCAAGACCCAACTCTAAAACCGCCATCATTATCCATAATGGGCGGTGGAATAAGTCTGAACGGAATAGAGGCCGACGTATTCTCCGAACACTTTTCCCTTCTCTTCAACACCTACTGGCAATGCGGCCTCGTTCCTTGGTTACAAACGGGGAGCCTCCCGCATAATACTTCAGCGCTCGCCGCCTCCCAGAACCAGACCGGCGAGGCCCCTCTCAATTCGACTATAGCCACAGTAACGAAGCTCACAGAAATTTATGTCTGCAATAAAATCTGGGCCACTACCCTGCTAGTAGCGTCATGTGTCCTCCTCTTCTGTGGGGTAAGTGGCGTGATCGTTGCGCATTGGACGAGAGGGCCGCACATTCTGGGGAGGGTGAGTAAGATGACGAGGGATAATCCTCACGTCGTTTTGCCTCCCGGAGGCTGTACGTTGGATGGTTTGGACAGGTCAAGGCTGCTCAAGGATCTGAGAGTCCAGGTACAGGATGTCGCGACCGGGGAGCCGGTGGTTCATATTGCATTAGGTGATGCAGGTGCGCAATCCAGGAGGTTGGATATGGGGAGGTCTTATGCAGGGTTCGGACGGAAAGGGAGACGAAGCAACGTTGACGAGTGATTCATTGCATGAGTCATAGCTGGACAATGGCGTCTGGAAAGTATATTTGACTCGTCTGTCTATTGTTTGTGTTTTCGTACTGTTCAGGTGTCTAACGCCCCTGTAGGCGGCCTCGGAGTGGAGTCGGCAGGTTGAATTTGAGAAATACCTACGTCCTCATTTCATCACCATAATCTTCTTGCTGATGCGATACGTTATATTATATCAGGCATTCAATGTAGCCTTGCAATTTCCAGGCGTCAGCTCCACGACTCTCCACTCTGTTGGATGTCTGAACATCGGCCACTTGAAACCGACCCCAACCTTAATGGTCTTTATTTCTCGTCGATTTGGGGCCCACCATCTCTCAGGGTTCTTCCTGTAGACTGCAGCGTGACGACTCTGCACCGTCAAATTATATATTGGTCGCTGTACCGTATGGCACTGATTTGGTCTCTACTGATTTGATCACCACATCCACATCTGCGACATTCGCGGCTTGGACTGCTATAATGAGAAGACGCAGAGCGCAGCACATGAGCCTTGAACATTTCAGGGTGCAGCTTTGAGACCGGAAGACTGTTCAGTTATTATTGTTTCCCTTACACTTGCAACCGTCAAGCTTCTGCAAGTCTCATTCATTGACAGTACCATATCAACATGCTAGGTCCCTCGCTGTGTCTTTATTTCACTTCCTTTGGCTTTGCTGCCCTCCTCAATGCAGCCCACGATCTCACTTTCGACCAGTTTTGTAGAAAGTGAAAATCAGGTTTATGAATGAGTGATCCCTGTCTATCCGAGCCATCCCACCCTTACATTTGACACAGTCATTAAGTGATAAGACCAATATATTAGTAGAGTAGCAAGTAACATAATATTTCCTAATAATGTTTACCGACAACTGTTTGTACAATCTCAGCAAACCTGAATCAGCGCTATATGATCTATGTTATACTTTTAGTCGTATCCAATAACTGTCAAGTAAGGTACTCTGGTAAGCAGTAGGATCGAACGTAAATACCCGTTTCAGGCGAAGTGGACCTCGGCTGAATCCATTCATGCCTAGGCATCTATCCTCCCGAGTCAAAGTACCAACACACTCTCTGGCCAACGATTGGTAAACATCTCACGGCGTGACCCTGATGAATAATAATCGGTCATACCTTAAGGCGTCTCGGCGTCAGCACTTCCCTCAAATTGATCACTAGTGTTCTGCCCAGCTGGCACAGTCGCATACTCATGATCGCACGAAGTGCAACCCTCTTTCATTCCAGTGTACTCAGTCTGCTTGCAGGCCGATGACAGCGGACCAGTCGAATCAACTCTTTGTGTCCCGCAGCCCTTCAGCATCCCGTTCAACATCACATTCGAACAAATCCTTACCGACTGAGTTGCAGGCGAAAAGTTACTTGAGAACTCGTTTTATTTGTTTCTGTTTCGTTGCCTATCTTTCCTTTTCTAGAAACATATTCGCACGCTCCAATTTCCAAAATGGCATTACTCGACTTCCCTAGCACGGTGCAAGCCGTTGTAACCGTAGCCATTATCTACGCTCTATACCGTATCTACTGGGAACTCACAGTCGGTGCCTCAAGACGTGCTCTGATCAAAGAACAGGGTTGCAAGCCAGTCAAATCAAACTCCGAATTGAATAGCTTCCCCCAAGATATCATCGGTCTGAAGGCACTCCAAAAGATGATACAGGCCAACAAAAGACACAAGCTTCTCGAACTTTGGAAAGATCAATACGTCAGAAATGGAAATACCACGTACCAGAAACTGCTGTTCACAAGTATCATCGCAACGATCGAGCCCGAAAATCTGAAAACGATCATGGCGTTGAACTTCAAGTCATGGGGATTGTCCACCCGCAGGCAGGATGCCGCACTCCCTCTCCTCGGCGCGGGCATCTTCACAACCAATGGAGCAGCGTGGCAGCACTCGCGTGAGCTCCTTCGACCCAACTTTGTCCGAAGCCAAGTCGGTGACCTCGACACCTTTGAAATCCATGTCGACCAGCTCCTCAAAGCTATTCCTCGCGATGGGTCGACAGTGGACCTGCAGGACTTATTTTTCCAATTGACAATGGATACCGCCACGGAATTCCTGTTTGGCCAATCTACGAATTGTCTAACCCAGGGTGTGAAAGACGAGGCCAATCTCAAATTCGCCGTTGCCTTTAACAGAGCACAGAACGAAGTCGCCCGCTCTTTTCAAAGAGGGACAACAAACAAGTTTTTCCGATCTAAACAATTCAAGGCGGACACACAATATTTGAATGAATTTGTGGATAGGTTTGTCCAGAAGGGTCTAGGGTACAGAGAGAGACTCAATTCCGAGAAGACGGATCCTAGAGAGGGCGAACGATACGTCTTCTTGTACGAAATTTGCAAGCAGACGAATGATGCCGTCAAGATCAGATCCGAGTTGATAAACATTCTCCTGGCTGGTCGTGATACCACCGCCAGTCTGCTCAGTGATGTCTTCTTCGTCCTCGCCAGGCGGCCTGATATCTGGGGGAAACTCCGCACGGAGGTGGATGCCTTGGGAGGAGAGCGACCAACATTCCAACAGCTCAAGGATATGAAGTATCTGCGGATGATTTTGAACGAAAGTGTGTATCCTGTCTCTCTTTGAGGAGAAGTGACTTGCCTGATTCCTACTAGCTCTACGTCTATATCCTGTGGTCCCCAACAACGGGCGCCAGGCTTTGAACGATACGATTCTACCGCTCGGGGGTGGCGAAGACGGCAAATCTCCGCTCTTCATTCCTAAGGGTCAGACTGTGCAATGGTCCGTCTTCACCATGCACCGCCGTAAGGATCTCTACGGTGATGACGCCGAGGAGTTCAGACCCGAGCGATGGGAGAAGCTGAGACCGGGATGGGTAAGAATCTGCGATCCTCCACAACCACTCTCCATGTGTTCGCCCTGACACCTTTTGCAGGAGTATCTCCCCTTCAACGGCGGACCTAGGATATGTCTGGGCCGTAAGTTTTGCTCCATTATTCCCCTGCGTCCGATTGCACCTTCGGCGCCAGCACTGACGCGTGAGCAGAGCAATTTGCCCTCACGGAAGCATCCTACACTATCGTCCGCATCCTCCAAGCATTCAAAACCATCGAATGCCGCGATACCGAGCCCTGGCAGGAACAGCTCACCCTCACCTGCGCGATCCATCAAGGCGCCAAGGTCGGTTTGATACCGGCGTGAGTGAGGACGTTACTGCTGGGGCTGGACCGATGGTAACCTGCAGCGTTTCCGCTCCTCTCATATCATGTTGATATGTGCGTGTCTCGCGGTGGTAACATTTCAATTGTATTGATGTCATGAACATCCCCAATAATGAGAAACAGCACAAATGTTGTGCTCAATCATGTTGATACACCCGTGTCTCTGGGCAGTATACGTCGCTTGTATTGATCACAGACGTCCCCAATAATGAGATATAATCCAAACTGTTTGTTGATGAATGATTCCAGCCGTCGGCTCACGATATCACACTCACAGCCCGCAAAGTAGCATATCCCTCCGTCGCCAAGACGCAGTAGACGCTTCAGATAGTGAGGCAGACGAGGAAGAGTGTACAGATCTGCTCGCATCGACCCTGCGAGCATCGGCTAAATGGTTAGGCTGTTGAGTATTTGGACGACAGAATATGGCTGGCTGTAATTTTGCGCTCCCCTCCATCTATCCATCACAAACCCCCCCCCCCCGACCACTGCACACCCTCGCCAGGCACACACCCCAGGATCCCCTTGCATATGCGTCTTCTCCCTGCGACCCTCGTCCGTGATCTGCGATCCCTTTCTGTCTCAACAAGAGACGAATCGAATCGAATAGACCAACGCGAATTGGTCTCGTTGGCATGAGATTCAGATTTCATGGGAGGGTATTTTCGTGGGCTTGGAAGTGGATGGCGCGGGTGGGTGGGATATACACACTGGACTGAACTGGAGATGCTTTTTCTGGATATAGATGGTAAGAGGAAAGTGGAGGTGGGTATCTGGGGAGAGGGAAGAGGGTTTTTGCGGGCTGGAGGGTTTGGGATGGGGTTGATGAGGTAGGAGGATGGCGGTTTACAGCTTTTGGGGCTTGTGTGAGAACGATGAGGTATTTGGACGTGTGAAGGTGATGGGCTGTAGACTAAGGAAGGGGTGAGAGGAGGGTATGGTTGTAGATTGAGCATCGTGTCAAATGTACATGTATGCGTCTGCAACGAAGACTGAGACCTTTGCACTGCCTGATACGATAAGGGGTATCTCGCCACTCCACTTCATCATCCCCGTCGCTCTTTATTCTCCCTCTGCCTCTTCTCCTTGGCAGCCTCCCTCCGACTGCGCTTCCACCGCCTATTGTTCTCCCCTCGTTGCTCGTAGAATTGCCTCGCAAATTCCGTCTCTTGCGACTCTGGCTTCCCGGCCCTCGTGGGCGCTTCCGGCCCGTTCTTTCCTGTTCCCTCCGGTGTGCCGTCTTCCTCTTCTTCTTCACTTATGTCCTCCGATACCCCACCCCATACATCACCGAAAGTCTTGCCTGGGGCGGCCGTATCGGGTGTAGGCGCTGCACTTCGTTGCCTTCGGAAGCGTATATCTTGTTGCGAAAACGGCGTTTGAGGCATTAGTGTTGCATTGTCCGCTCCGTCCTCGTCGTCGGGGTCGAAAAAGTTGAAGGTTGTAGACACCTCGAGGTTGGGTTTCCGAGGTGTTTGCGATGCTGCGCCTTTGGGTCGCTTGAATAGTGCTTCGAGGGGATGGACTTCGTTCGTTGGAGCTGGTGCAGGCTGAGTGTTTGTTTCCGGCTCAGATGTCAGGGAGGACGGCGTGATCGAGAGCCTCTCGACTCTATCTGTGTCTAGTCCCTCTTCGCCTATTGCACTGAGGCCTAATCCTTCTTCCTTTGGCTTGTGGGTTGTTGAAGTCGTTGCATCGGGAGCTGTAGGCGAAGTATGACTATCTTCCTGGTCTTCCTCTGAATCGGAGGTACCACTGGATGAGGTTTCGCTTTCATAGGCTTTGGCTTTAATTCCAGAACGAATTGGGGAGGTCACTTCAACTACAGGTATTCTTATCTTCCCAGAGCGAGTTCTCCCGACTGCAATCTTTTGAGGCCCTCCAGCCTCCTCAGTCTCAGCTTTCGATGGCGCTTTTTGCGGCCCCGCCTCAAGTACATTGCCATCATCGTCCACCCAACCTTTGCCTTCCACGTACTCGGACGCGCTTTTCTTATTGGCAGCACCTGATCGATCCCGCAGAAACTTGGCATGCTTTGTCGTATTTGAGAACTCTTGGACGACTATACCTCGATCCAAGTCCCCCCTCTTTCTCTTCTTGGCCTTGCCCGATCTTTCTGAATGGGCGCTTCCAGCATTAGGAGGTAGCTTTGTCTTGAACAAGCACTCCGATCCACCAGTGACTGATGCAGCCTTTTTCTTCTTGTTAACACGTGTGACCTTTTGCCTCTTCGTGCTCTTGCTATCAGAAGTTTCAGGCTCTGTCCAGCCGCGCTTCACCTTGCGTTCTGTCGGCAACTCCATACCCGGTATAACCCCGTCTTCTCTGGCCTCCGTCCTTTTCGATCGCGTCAGCTTCTTATCTCCTCCCTTTGCCTCCATGTCCCCTTTCTTCAAGACCCTCTCTGGATTCGCGTCTTCAACGCGTAGCTTGAATCCTCTCAAAACAGATCCGTTGAGCTTTCTCTTGAGCTTATCTGCCTCGAGGGCAGGAAGATCGATGTAACCGTAGTTCTTCTCGGGGAATGTGCCGATGCTGTGAAAAGAGATATTGGAGGCTCGCTGCAGGAGGGGTTGGGGAAGTACAATGGGAAGTATGCCCGAGTCTAACGGGGATATGTGAAGGCGCTTGCGCTCTGTCATGAAGCAGGCACGCAGAGTGTCCGAGTAGAGTACGATTTTTGGGTTGGCGATGTGTAATGTAAGGAGTCTGATCATGTGCAGATGTTGAATGTCATGGTTGTGGGATTTGCTTTCTTGGTGGGAGAATGTGGGGGAAAAAGAAAAGTGGTCGGGGTAAATATAATACGAGGCATAATATATTACCGAGGGTATCTTGATACTGGGATTGTGGCCAGCAGAGACCTTCCTATAAAGTATGTAGTACTGATCACGAATCTTTGGTATTTTCCTGCCTAGAGAACCAACGGACTTACTAACTGTAGTACATTCGCATCATATGGAGATATCATGTAGGCGTTGAGATCGTACCACATATACAGAGTACACAGCATACTGTTTCCAACCATAGTACAAGTAATACGCCAGAGTATCAAAACAAATCGTATTAAATGCCGTATGAGTCTTTGGTACTGAATTTCTTGAACATTTAGCTCTCACCACGATCTCGAAGGAATATAAGTGCCTGTCGGGATCAAACCTCTTCTAGAAAATTTGCTCTAAGAGCGCTTAACGTACTGCACTGCATCCCGGACGACAGCTTAGAGCTTTCATACAAGATAGCATTTAGATATGGGTTCAGCAGCATGCGCTGTTCGCCCACTTGGTACGAAGCTACTGGCATAAAACCTTTGAAGAACACGCCTACTCCACACCCAGTGCCTCGAACGTTGCGACATAAGATCTCCGCTCGGTACCGACGCAATCTCTCCAGGACCCGCCAAAATATCACCCTCCCGAGACCTAAGTCCATTGTCAAGACCAGTTGGTCAGGCCACAGTCCATCGCGCCTCTGATCCTCCTTTGGTTTCCTACTCCCCGACGGCAAAGGCTTCTCTGTCTCCGTCGGCCACCCTCCCGGAGACGTGGTCCCACTTGGCGCGATAAAAACGCTACCACCCCCTCCGTTCCGCGTCCAGATAGGGCCGAAGCAGTTGTGTGCGCCTACGTCTGCGAGACTATCGTATGTGATAGACCATCCTCCTGCCTTGACGGTGGCCCCACCCTGCACCTCGATCGCCCCGGCCGGACAGTCCGCGGCGGTATAGAAGACGGCTTGCCATCCGGCCACGCCTGGGGTTGGCCAGTCGAAACTTCCGCTTTGGGCATTCCGTAAGGCGGGGAGGTTGTGGCAGTTTTTGACTTGGCTGCTGGCTGGGGCGAGGGTGGAGGTGGATGGGCCGTTGGCTTTGGAGGCGCTGAGGGAGGAGTCAGTGTGCCATGCGGATTGAGAAGGGGGTGGCTTTTGTGGAGGAGGGAAAAGCAGGGAGCAGAGAGGCACGCTGAGCCGTAAGGATACTAAAGGAAAGGACAGTGGTTCGTCGAGGAACTTACCAGAGAAAGCCTGTCCAGAGGGTGAAGCCAGCGGTTGCGTCGCGCTTGGCAATGTCGAAGCCTGCCTTGTCGTTGGCAAGGCTCGGAGCGGCTAAGGAAGGGGTGACAACGAGGGCGAAGCAAAGTGCAAAGGATGTGGAGAAATGCATTGCGCAAATGTCTTCGTAAGGAGCGTAAGAGACGGTTGTGGGTGCTTTTCTGGGAGAGATATGGAGTGTTGACAGAAACAGAAATTGGGAAGACTCTAGAGAGGTGATCTTGGATCCTGCAATAACATCAAAGGATTGCTGGATAAAGGCAGAAGAGCAAACATATCGGCTTTTATAAACAGCATGATTCTCCAACCATCCTTACCCACCGAGACACAGCTTAGATGAAACCCAACTTCCGCTCAGTCTGGTATTGCGAGTGACACTTGCCACCAACAAATAAATGCCTCTAATATACTTGTCTTCTACTATAGCCGTTGCAGATATAAAAGCTACCAACATCGACAGGTTACAATCGAATGTTGGAGATCACCTCACAGGTAAAGTATTCCTGGCGGACGCAAACCAAGCCTACCTGCGCTTTCGCGCTTTGGACTGTGGCCTTTGTAGAGGTAGGATATCTCTTGTCTGTGACAATAACGAGTCATATTGGCTTTCCTAAACTTGATTATAGCAAGTAATAGGCAGCAAGATCAATAAAAAGAAGTAAAAAGTCTAATCTTTTAGGGCCCAAAAGTGGTTAAGATCGCTAGCGTGACATATGCATCGGTAGCTGTTGGCTTAGCAGATTTCAATTGTTCTATTTATTTAGAAATATAAGCTTATTTATATATACGGTAGACCATTTTAAACCTTATAAATAATAAGGCATTTTAATAGAATTGGTTTGTCTTAAGCAAAGTCTTTATTATTTGATATATAACTTAGTCAATAATAAGTAAAATTACAATATGTTAAACTTAATTTAATTTAATATTATTAAAAAGATTATTTTACTTATTTTTTAAAATTTTTTTAAAATTTTATAATAACTTATTAACAAATAGTTTATTAAATTTAAAAATCTATTTTTTTGCTTTTTTAAACTAGTTTTAATAATTAAAATATATATAATAAACTTATTATTATTATTAAATTTATTAGAAGATTTATTAATTTTTTTTAATAAAATTTTAATTTATAATTTAATTTTTATTTTATATTAATTTCTTTAATTTATAATAATATAATATGTATAATAAAAACTTTCTTATTTATTTATAAATTAATATATAATAAAGTATATATAAAAAGTTAAACCTTTTATTATAAAAAGGCTTTTTATATATTTTTAAAATATATATTATATTTATATTCTTCAAAAATATAATTAGTTTATCAATTTAGAAAGGAATAATAATTTTAAAAATCGAAAAAATTATAAAAAATTTTGAAAGGAGAATATTTTATTATATTTTAAAATAAAATAATTTATATTAATATAATTAATAAATATTATAAAAGTCTTAACTTTAGAAATATTTTGTTTATATTTATAAAAGACTAATTATTAAAAAAGCAATAAAGGAGTAATATTTGTTTTTAAAAATTAATAATTTGGCTTCGGAGATTTTATAAAAGAATTTAATTTAATTATATTTTAAATTTAATATAATATTTATTAAAAAATAATAAAAAGAAATATATATAAATAAAAATATATAAAGTTTATATAAAAGATATATATATAATATAAATAAGAATATAAAAAAAAAATAAAAATATATATATATTAAAAGGGGAAATATGTTTAATTTTATATAAATTTATACAAAGTAATATATCGAATATTAAAAAGATAATAATAACAATATTGAATATAAAATCGTTTTTCAACTTTTTATTAATAATATTAATCTTTTTTAAAAATATTTTATATTTTAATAATAATATTTTAACTTTTTATATTTTTTTAACTTTTATAATATTAAGTTTTAATTAAAATATTATTTTTTATTATTTTTTATAAGAATAAATCTTTTATTTTTAATAATATTTGTAAATTATTATTTATTTATTCCTTATTAATTTATAATTAAAAATATAAAGTTATTTTCTTATAATATAAGTTTTATATTATTATTTTAATAATTTTATATTTTTAAATTTATTACTTTATTTAATATTTATTTTAATAATTAATTTTATTAAGCTTTTTATTAAAGTTATTTTAATATATTTAAAATATATATATTAAAATTTTATAAAGTTAAAACATTTCTTGTTCAAACATTTTTAATATATTTTTAATATTTTAAAGTAAATTAAATAATTAAATAATTATCATTTAGTTTTTAATTTGAAAATAATATTTTTTTCATTTTAATTTTAATATTAAAAAACATTTCTTTAAATAATATTATATATTTTTTTAATTAATTTTATTATTAAAATAACGTTATAATAATTATTAAAAATATAATATATATTTATTAATTCGACTTTTTTATTATTATAATAATATTGTTAATTTTATTAATAAAATAATTATATATATAATATAATATAAAATAAATATAAATTTTAACTTTTAAATTTAAATAAATATTTAATTTTCTAAATATTTTATATATTTTATATATTATTAATATTATTTTAAGATTTATAATCATTTTAAAGCTATATACTTTAAAAATTGATTTTAATTTTTCCTTATCATTCATAAAGAAAAGTTTCTTATTTTTTGTCTTTTATTAATTAAAATAGAAATTATTATTTAAGTCGAAGTATTAGTTATATTAAGTTTGGCGCCCTTTTTATCCAGCAAAGTACCTTAATTCTACTCCTTATTACTTTTTCTTATTATATAAATATTTATACCTTTCCCTTTTCCTTTTAATTTCCTTTTATCTTTCCTTATTTATTTACTTATACTTTTTTAATTTTGTTTACCTATGTAACGATTGGTATTTTAATACTATCCCTTAACCTTCTTTGTTCAAATTTCAATTATATTTCAATAATATTGTTAGCTAATTATTGCAATAATTGTCTTTTTAATATTTAATAATTTTGATACTTTGCTTATATTATTGTTCTTAGCTTTCTTCGTTACTAACAATATATATATTTATTCAGTTTTAAGGACAGCTGCTTTATATAACCCTTTACTTCTATTACTTATATTTTAATAATATTTTAATATTTTCTAAATAAGTTTTCTTACTTCCGATCGGATAAAATAGGAATTTACTTATTAATTTATATATATAATTAAATTTATTAATAATAATAAAAGGGTTAGAATTGCAATTTCAATTTATAAAGTAAATAAAATAAATATTTTATAATATACCGTCGATATATAATAATATTTTAATAATATTTATAAACTTAATAACTTATTTAGAATATATTTAATATATATAATAATTAAATATTTCGGTTCAAGTATAAATTAATTAATTTCAAATATTAATTATTATTAATATAATAATATTTAAATCGTAAAGATAATATATTAATATAGTTTAATAAAACTTAAATTGGGAAATAATCTCTTAAAAATATAATATTCTTATATATTATTTTGCTAAATATTCGTTAATCAAATTAGTTATAATAGCGAACTTATTGTTTATAACCTTAATAATATTAATTATACTAACGTTAAGCTTTGTATAATTAATAAAATTTTAGTAATAAATTTTAGAAAAACAAATATTCAAATTGTTAAAGTATTATTAAATTTTATAAAATATTTTATAAAATATATATTTATAATAATATATTAAGTTAATTAAAAATTAAAAGATAATTAAATAATAAAAGAAAAGTAAATAGTTTTATTAATAAATTATTAAAAATTATATTAATAAACTTTTATAATATAAAAATTTATTTTTATTATTCTTTTCTATATATTATTCTTTTCTATATATTATTCTTTTCTATATATTATTATAATTTATAATAATTTTTATTAATTTAAATTCCATTTATTATTATTAGCCTTTTCCCTTTGTAATTCGACCTGTTTAAAAGTATTCTATAACCCAGAACCGTAGTACTTCTATAGTTAGTAATATATATAATAAATTTAAAACCTTTATATTAAATATTAGTCCGAGCTTAAATATAAGATTTATAGACTATATTCTTAATAAATATATTAATTTAATAATTTCTTTATTAACAAAGTTTTTTAATCCGCTTAGTAAGTTAATATTAGACTTTAGAAATATAAAAGTATATATCAAAAGTAACATCTATTATCCTTATTATTAATAAGCGTTAAATAACAATTTTTAAATTTTACTTTAATAAAAACCGATTTGACAGGCGGCCAGGATAATAACAATAACTATTTCCCCTCCTTTGAAGAAGTACTATATAGTACCGGAGAAGCATAGGATCTACAATATACAATATCAAATACCGACTATGGAAGTCGGACAGTCGACAATAATAACGCTTATACTCCTACTCCTGGAGCGATACAAGGTAGAAACATATGTAAGGAGACCAACGGCCGTAGCAGCGTTTGCTTAAATAGTAATAAGTCCTTACCTTTAAAGTAAAGTCGGGAGTAAAGTCTCTTCATTACCTTAGCAACTTCGGTATTAGGTTTAGAAATTAAATACAACTTTTATAACCTTTATTTATTAATTTTATTATTAATAAAAGTTTATGAATTAAAAATTTTATCCTTTATAAAGAAAGAAATTATTTCATTTTTAGTTTTCCGCTTCTTTTTTCGCCTTTTAATTCTTTTTTATTATTATTAATTATTAATATTATCCTTTTGTTAATAAGTAATACATAAAAAGGATTAAAAGACAATACCTTTAATAATATTAAATTTAATTCTTTTGATAAAGGAAAAGAAAAAGTAAATATAAATAATAAATATTATATAAATAAATATTTATAAAATAAATATAAAATAAATATAAAATAAATATAAAATAAATATAAAATAAATATAAAATAAATATAAAATAAATATAAAATAAATATAAAATAAATATAAAATAAATATAAAATAAA
>JAABUQ010001381.1_pt1 | contig 52714 bp, 39 predicted proteins | sample 5560001 | NCBI WGS metagenome assembly JAABUQ01 (sample SAMN10711888, study PRJNA513371) | rock metagenome | isolation source: Antarctica rocks | place: Antarctica: Victoria Land, Finger Mt nord | collected 2015-12-18
GATAAATCGGTCCCTACGCGTAGACATCTTGATCGACCTCATTTCGCTCTGGATACGGTGCATTCAATCCAAATTCAACACCAACCTCAATTTCGGTGCGTACCCGTTGCTCTATCTGTTCGAGCGTTGCCGCATCAATCATCTGCTGCTCGGTCATCCATGCTACAAGCAGTTTGAGTGGGTCTCGCTCTGTTCTCCACTGCTCTTCCTCTTCTTTTGAGCGGTAGTACGAGCGCTGAATGTCGCCAACATGATGACCGAGATAGCGGTAGGTGTTGCACAGGAGGAATGCGGGTCCTTCACCTTGCCGCGCGCGTTCAACGAGGCGGTGCGCTGTCGCATAAACTCCACGAACATCCTGACCATTTATCTCTTCGGTTAAGATGCCGAACGCTTTCGCCCTGGCACTCATATCGCCAGCAGTCGTCTCAGAATAGTGCGTATATTCGTTGTAGAGATTGTTCTCACAGACGTAGATCACTGGCAACTTCCACAACGAGGCCATGTTCATTACTTCGTAGAGCAAGCCCTGACCAAGCGCACCATCCCCAAAGAAACAGACCGTTACCTGATCGGTGCCACGCATCTTGCTCGAAAACGCGGCTCCGGTAGCGATGCCTGTGCTACCCGCAACGATAGCGTTCGCGCCCAGGTTACCTGTACTCTGATCGGCGATGTGCATAGAGCCGCCTTTACCTTTACAGTAGCCGGGTTCTTTGCCCAACAACTCGGCATACATGAGGTCAACCGAGGCTCCTTTCGCAAGGCAATGTCCGTGCCCTCGATGTGTACTGGTGATGTAGTCATCACGGCGTAGGGCTGCGCACACTCCCACGGCGATAGCCTCCTCACCAATGTAGAGGTGAGCAAGACCAGGCATTTTCGCGGTGGTATACAGGATATTGACGTGTTCTTCAAAGACGCGAATTTTGAGCATCTGCTCGTACATGTGTAACCAACGGGCTTGCCCGGTATCTTCGATGGACGTCTCTGCATTGGCAGATTTGGATGTTTCAGATTGAACCATGTACTTCTCCTGGCGCGTTACAAGTCCACACCGGACATGTGAGCGAGAACCTTGTATACAACAGCGAAATCGTGCTTTGCCAGCCCCATAGCGCGGGCAGCCGTGAGCATCTGGTTGCTTATAGCGACGGTTGGAAGTGTGACATCAAGTTCCCTACCCATTTCTTCTGCAAGAAGCATATCCTTCTGCATCATGTTCACATTGAACCAGGCTTCTTCTGGCATATTAAGGATGAACGGAGTACGATACTTCAGAGAAGGCGAGGCAATAACGCTGTTAAGCATGACTTCGAGCGCGGTCTCAACTGGAACACCTCCTTTGATTGCCAAAAGCAGCCCTTCACAAAAGCCCATGAATTGTACTTGCAAATTGAGGTTAATCGCAATTTTCATCAAAACAGCCTGACCATTTTTGCCAACATAATTCACTGTTGGGCCAATAGACAGCAAAATAGGTTTGACCTGCTCAAAAACGGACTCGTCACCACCCACCATTAAGGAGAGTTTGCCCTGTTCGAGTGTGATAACACTGCCTGATACGGGCGAGTCAAGCATGTGTGCGCCCTTTGTGGCTACCTGGGAAGCGAGATGGCGAGAGGCGGCAGAACTGATCGTACTCATATCAACATACACGCTGTTTTTGTTCAAACCTGCCAGTATCCCGTCAGGGCCATTACATACCTCGTGCAAAGCTGCTGTGTTTGTAACCATTGTGAACACCACATCGGCACTCTCCGCCACAGCCCGTGGGGATTGGCCCCAGTGCATACCAGCATCTAAGAGCCACTGCACCTTAGGTTTGGTACGATTAAATCCAGTAACGGTGTGACCGGCATCGAGTAGCCGCTTTGTTATGCGACCACCCATAGCTCCTAATCCGACAAAGCCTAGATTAGCCATAACTACCTCCAGTTGGATCAACCGACAAATCAAATGTTGAACAACTACTCTTTTCGCCTGGTAGCGGCACTTACGTCCTCGCGAACCTGTTGCAAATGAGAACGCATTGCAGCACGCGCGGCTTCTGGATCACGTCTCATAACGCTTTCAAGAATACGTCTGTGATGGATTTGTCCTCGCTGGGGACCGCCCTCAGTTTCAAAAATTTGTTTGCGCTGCTCACTCAGTAAATGCACGATTGAATTTATAAGGATAAGAATAAGAGCATTTTGAGTCGCTTGCGCTAACGCCTCGTGAAACGCGTTGTCCGCGCTAATGAATGCATCCGCGTCGTTCAAGTTTTCATCCATCACACGTATCGCCTCGCGCATTGCTAGAATCTCTTTTTCTGTCGCACGAGCCGCCGCAAGAGCCGCTATTTCGGTCTCAAGGATCACACGAAATTCAACAAGATTATCTGAGCCACCTACCTCGCCTAACTTCAATTTCATCATCAGGCTAATCGAGTTTTGCATAGCCTCGCGTGCGCCATCAATGACAATCGTCCCTCTACCGGGGCGCATGTCGATCAGTCCTTTCTGAGCTAGACTTTTCATGGCTTCTCGCACTGCTGTCCGGCTAACCTGAAACTGTTCAGCAAGTTCACGTTCAGTGGGTAAACGATCACCCTTACGCAGTTCACCTTCCAAAATTCGTTTTTCGATTTGCTCAGCTACACGCTCAAAAACTTTAGCGGACTGAACTGGATCATTCATCTATTTACTTTTCCCCTACTGTCACTTTACTCTATTCTCAGCAGTACCTGGCATATAAATATCTGACATAATTGTCTAATCATCATACCAAATATCTTTACATAAGTCAAGTATTTACGCTTCCACTTTAAAGAATTAGCGAAAAACTAGCAGAATAAATATGCGTTGCACATGCACCGATGTGTCTTACCAGGCCATTTCATCCAATGTTTAAACAAAGATAGCTCGTCATTCCTTTTAAGCTTAAGCAGAGTAAAGCTTGACATTAGAATACTTAGATGGTACGATAAACTCACGTGGATTTCAACTACTAAAATTGTCAAAACGTTCAAACAAAGAAGTAGCGATGAATAAGCACACCCATAAGCAGGAGTTAGAGCGACGCAGAGAAGATTACAAATCCATCACGGGTCAATCTCTCTATGTTGACGACTTGAAGCCACTTTCTGGACGCCCTTCACTATTGCATATGGTTGTTGTTCGTAGCCTTTATGCCCATGCCGAGATTACCGGCATCCAGCTCGATGCGGCCCAATCACTTCCCGGTGTAATAGCGGCATTTGAGGGCGCGGAATTAGTGAGGGGTATGCCTAGCCTTGATACCATCTCAGTTCCAGGGCTTAGAAAGCCAGAACGCCGTCCATTAGCAGAAGGTCGCACACGCTACGTAGGAGACCCGGTGGCGGTTATTTTAGCGGAGAGTCTCGCTGTCGCAGAGGATGCACTTGACCTGGTTGAAGTTGACTATAAAATGCTCCCTGTTGTGACTGATCCGGAAGCCGCTCTTGAAGCAGACGCACCTCGTCTTTACGATGAACTTGATTCCAATGTCGCTTTTTTACAGCAAGGAGGAGGGGGTGATATTGGGGCTGCTTTTGAACATGCTGATCACATTATCAAGTTGCGCCTTGTCAACCAACGGCTTGCACCTAGTTCGCTCGAGTCGCGTGCCTGCCTATTCGATTTCGACCCCTCCAGTGGCGAACTCTCAGCCTGGGTGTCCTCACAATCAGTCTTTCGAGCAAGAGACACACTTGCAGCTTTTCTAGGTCTCGACCATAGTCACATTCATGTACATAATGCCGATGTAGGCGGAGCCTTTGGAGCAAAAACCAACTTTCTGGGCGAAGAGATTATTGCCGCATTACTAGCGGTGAAGTTTGGGCGCCCTGTGAAGTGGGTTGAGCAACGCAGCGAGAATTTGCAGGCCCAGTCGCAGGGACGTGGTCAGATTAACTACATTGAAGCCGCCGTTCAGAACGACGGGAAGCTACTTGGCATACGAGTCCACTCAATAGCCGACCTGGGCGCATTTCTTGCATTCGCCACTGCAATGGTACCTGCTCGCACGCCATCGATGCTGTGTGGACCATACCAGCTACAGGCAGTAGAAAGCCAGATGGTAGGTGTTTTCACGAACAAAGTAACAACCGCGCCTTATCGAGGCGCGGGACGACCCGAAGCTACGTACATCTTAGAGCGCACAATGGACCGTATCGCCCACGAACTGGGCATCGACCCGGTAGAGGTACGCCGTCGCAATTTTATTTCGCCACAAGCATTCCCTCATGAAACGGTAACGGGTATCGTGTATGATAGTGGCAATTATCAGGCAGCACTCGAACGAGCACTTGAGTTAAGTAACTACACAGAGTGGCGCGCGAAACAGCTCCAGTATCGCGTAGCCGCGAACTCCAGATTACTTGGCATGACAGGGACAAGCCCTGTCACTCCTCTACTAGGAATTGGTATTGCTTCTTTTATCGAGTTATCAGGGGACAACGCCACGACCATAAGCAATGCTCCGCGCGAAGCGGCTACCGTACGCATATGCCGAGATGGGACCATCCAGGTTCAGTGTGGCGTCGCCCACAATGGTCAAGGTCACTTCACCGCCTTCGCTCAAATTGTAGCCTCTGCCTTGAATGTACCCGTAACGACGGTAGAGGTTCACATGAACGACAGCGACTTGCCCGGCTATAGTCTCGGCACCTATGGCAGTCGTATCACTCAAGTAGCGGGGTCTGCTATACTATTAGCTGCAGAAGCGGTTAAAGGAAAAGCGTTGCGTCTCGCTGCTGAGGTTTTGGAGGCAGCACCAGTAGACCTTGATGTAGAGGATGGGCAGGTAATAGTACGCGGAACCCCGACACGGACAGTCGCACTAGGTGAACTTGCGCGTATGGTAGAAGAACAACCTGACCTTATCGAACGAGAAGTTCCCAATCCCGCGAACGGTACTCCTATTGAAGGGCTGGCGGCCTGGCACGACTTTAGCCCATCCGGCGCAACATACTCTTCTGGCACACATATAGCAGTAGTCGAGATAGACCCTGAAACCGGTGAGATACAAATACTCCATTACGTCGCAGTGGATGATTGTGGGAGGGTACTCAATCACTTCCTAGTTGAAGCCCAGATTCATGGTGGGCTTGCGCAGGGCATTGGTCAAGCCTTGTACGAGGAGGTAGTGTACGATCAGAATGGCCAGCTACTCAGTGGTAGTTTCATGGATTATGCTATGCCAAATACGGGCATGATACCGCACTTCGTCACCGATTTTATCGAGACACCATCACCGTATAATCCTTTAGGTGCAAAAGGAGCTGGCGAATCGGGATGTATCGGCGGTCCACCTGCAATTGTCAATGCTGTACTAGACGCTCTCGCCCCGTTTGGCATCAAGGCGATAGATATGCCTATTAAGTCAGAGAAAATCTGGACACTACTGCAAGCTGCACGTCACGGCACACTACTGCAAACTAACCCATCGCCAATACCAGTCTTTCCTCATAAAATAATGAAGGAGTGAAATTCATGCAAATGCGTGCAATGGTACTCGAAGAGTTTGGAGGCACACTCAAACTCCAAAGCAGGCCAATACCTGAGCCTGGTCCCGGTGAAGTGTTGATACGTGTAGTGTCCTGTGGCGCGGGCCTGACCTTGGAGAGTATACGCTTAGGCCATCTCGGTGGATCAACGCCACGGATTATGGGTCACGAGTATTCTGGAACAGTTGCGGTTCTTGGCACAGGGGTAGACAACTGGCATAAAGGCGACCCAGTTACAGGTTCATTCTACCTCTTCTGTGGCTCCTGTGTGATGTGCGCATCGGGTCGCGAGATGCTCTGCATTAACAACAAGGGCAATATTGGAGCGAAGATAGATGGTGCATTTGCCGAATACGTCGTGGTTCCTGCCCGTAATCTGGTGCGTATCCCCGAAGGTGTTGATTTGCGCGAAGCTGGTATCATCGCCGATGCAGTAGCGACCCCGTACCATATAGCGAGACAACGGGCGTGCATTGTTGCCAATCAGCGAGTCGCGATCATTGGCGCGGGCGGCGGAGTCGGTATTCATATGGTCCAGGTGGCAAAGGTGTTTGGAGCCTTTGTGATCGCCGTCGAGCGAGACGCGGAGAAACTTCATCGCCTACAGGATGTCGCACCAGATGCCCTGATCGATGCTTCAGAGTCAGATTGGCAGACCTCTCTCTCGCAGGCCGCCGAGGGCCAGCTCGATGTTTGTATCGATTTCGTGGGGTCGCCGGAAACGACTAGCAGGGGTCTGGCTGCGCTTGGATGCGGAGGCATCTTCGTCATTGCCGGTTCGATGCCCAATCTACGCTCCGACAAAAATGCGGTAATTTCGGTAGCCCCGATGTATATGGTTAACAAGGAACTCAGCATTCTGGGAACTCGCTATGCCACACGTGCCGAGATCACTCGCTCGTTAGAACTGGTCCGCGACGGGAGAGTCAAGCCAATCATCGGCGCAACTTTTCCCTTAGAACAGGCTGAAGCAGCGTTTGAGGCTATTCGACAGAACCAAGTATTTGGGCGTGTAATCATTGATTGTACCAATTAAAGTGAACGCTCTCTATAGGAGGCAAGGATGGCTGAACAATTCGATATTGTAATCGCAGGAGCGGGCCATAACAGCCTGATTATGGCTGCCTATTTGGGAAAGGCGGGATACTCCTGCCTGGTACTGGAAGCCCGGCCTGTTATCGGCGGCAACACTATGACCGAGGAGCTGACGCTGCCTGGCTTCCTGCATGATACATGCTCAACTACACATGCGATATTTATGCAAAGTCCGATCTGGGGCAACCAAGAACTGCCACTAGCCAAGTATGGATTAGAATATATAAAAGCCGACCCGGTCTCACACGTGGTATTCCCGGATGGAACGTATATTACCCAGTGGATGGACATCGATCGCACTTGCGAAGGAATCGCTAGATTCTCTCGGAAAGATGCCGAAACCTATCGTAAGATGATCCTTGACTGGCGCAGTATAGCACCCATTTTCAATAAGATACGCTACACTCCTGCTGGTTGGGACCCTTCAATCTACCAGGAATTGGCAGCGCACCCCCAGGGTGCCATCTGGTTACGTCGTCAGGCGCTCTCGGCCTGGGATATCATTGATGCAGCTTTCGACGACTGGCATGTCAAATCCTGGATGCTTTGGTTTGCAGAGGGAACGCTGCAGCCAGGGGAGCGTCCCGGCACAGGGACACTTGCCTATTCGTTTGTAGCAGGCCGCCAACGTAACGGTTGGGCTATTCCTAAGGGAGGGTCGGGCAGCCTCCCCCAGGCATTACAACGCATCGTCGAGGCGTATGGAGGAACCATCCTGACGAACAAGCCGGTTCACAAGTTACTCCTTGACGGTGGACGTTGCGTAGGTGTCGAAACTGAATCCGGTGAACAGTACCGGGCGAGGCATGCAGTCGTCTCCTCTATCCACGTCAAGCAACTGGTGGAAATGGCCCCCAAAGAGGCTTGGGGAGACGCCTTCCTTTATGGGGTTGAGACCTACAAAGCTGGTCGTGCAATGTTCGTAGCTCATTATGCCACAACTGAACCGCCAGAATTCTGTGTCGAAGGAGGAACACTACCTATAGTTGGAGCGGGCGTGGCTCAAACAGCGGAGCAGCAGTTAAGCCTGGAAAACAATTTCAACCAGGGTACCATAGCGATTGACCAACCAGTATTGCTTGTATTGACTCCAAGCGTAGAAGATTCTACCAGGGCACCTGATGGCAAACACATGGTCAAAGTGATTAGCCCGCAACCGTACGCGTTGCGCGAGGGGCCTGAGCATTGGGATGAGATAAAGGAGGAAGTTGCTGCCAAAAACCTGGCGGAATTGCGTAAGTATGCCCCTAATATGACCACCGACAAAATACTCGCCACTGAGATCCGCAGCCCCTTAGACCTGGAGCGCTACAACCGACATAACTGGCACGGCAGTTGCCATGGTGGGGATTTGAGTCCAGCCCAGTCAGAAACACTACGACCAGTTCCAGGGTATGCTCAGCATCGAATGCCAATCCCAGGCCTTTACCAGACTGGCGCCACTACCCATCCAGGAGGATCCGTCACGGGGGGACCTGGCCGAAACGCAGCCATGGTATTACTTAAAGATCTTGGTCGAGACTTAAACGAGGTGATTCGTTCCAGATAATGTCCTAGCAAGGAGAAAGTTCTACACTTATGAGCATTCAATCAATCAATCCAGCTACAGAAGAAATGATTCAGACCTTTGAACCATATAGCGAGGCTCAGGTCAACCAGGCACTCGATCAGGCGCATACAGCTTTTTTGAGTTGGAGTGAGACTACCTTTGCTGAACGCAGTGCGTACCTGCATACAGTTGCACGCTTTATGCGACAACACAAAGAAGAATTGGCCCGCCTTAGCACACTCGAAATGGGGAAGCCCATCGTAGAGGCTGAAGCTGAGATTGAGAAATGTGCATGGGCATGTGATTTCTACGCAGACAACGCACAGCGTTTTCTCGCTGACGAGTCTGTAGAGACGAATGCAACTCAGAGTTATGTGTCTTTTCTCCCACTAGGTGTCATCCTCGCCGTCATGCCCTGGAACTATCCCTACTGGCAGATTTTTCGCTTTGCCGCCGCCGCTTTAATGGCAGGCAATACTATCGTATTGAAACACGCATCCAATGTCTCGCTCGCCGCCCTGGAAATTGAGCGCATTTTCAAAGAGAGTGGTCTGCCTCAAAATATCTTCAAGACCATCTTGGTTCCCGGTACTTCCATCGAAAACCTCATCGCTGACCCACGAGTAGCCGCCATTACGCTCACAGGAAGCGATTCCACTGGAGTTGCGGTTGGCGCAGCCAGCGGACACGCGTTGAAGAAAGCGGTGCTTGAGCTTGGCGGGTCGGACGCCTTTATAGTCCTGGCAGATGCCGACCTGGATGCCGCCGCTCAGATGGCGGTGCGCGCTCGCTTTCAGAACACGGGTCAGAGTTGCATAGCTGCTAAACGTTTTATCGTAGTCGAAGCAGTTGCCGATGCCTTTGAGCAGAAGTTCGCTATAGAGGCTGCACAACTCAGCATAGGCGATCCTTTTGATCGAGGAACACAGATTGGCCCCCTGCCACGCGCTGACTTACGCGAGGAACTGGACAAACTGGTGCAGACTTCCGTCAGGATGGGCGCACGCGTAATCCTCGGCGGGAAGCCGTTAGCAGGAAAAGGGTTCTTTTACGCGCCAACCATTTTGACCGGGGTCACACCCGAGATGCCGGTATTCAGCGCGGAAACATTCGGCCCTGTCGCACCCGTGATACGCGCACAAGATGAGGAGCATGCAGTGCAACTTGCTAACGATTCACAATTTGGACTCAGTAGCAACCTGTGGACACAAAATATTGAGCATGCTCGCAAGTTGGCACGACGTATCGCGGCGGGGGGAGTCTTCATCAATGGCATGACTACTTCTGATCCGCGACTGCCCTTTGGAGGGATCAAACGTAGTGGCTTTGGACGTGAACTGTCAATGTTTGGGATACGCGAGTTCGTGAACATCCAGACGATCTGGATCGGCCCACCAACAGGACCGCAAATGCCAAAGGCGTTGTAGGCTTCAGCCGTCTCGCTCTCACAAACGTCTCTTTGCCGACCCTAGAGTGTGCGAGTGCCGAGGTATAGGGTTGTGTTGCAAAAACGCTCAAAGGAACACATGGACAGGAGGCCCTCCACTCTTCTCGCGACTTGTACATATATGAAGCATGCCAGCCACGTGATTGATTAATCAATCACGTGGCTGGCGTTCACAAGCTTTTGGTAGAGCCGACCTGGTGGCGGAAGAAAGAGTGTCAACATTGGTCAGAATTTTATATAGCTGATACTATGAATTTATTATGCAACTCCAGGCGTTGGAATGGTCGACTACCAGATATACGCAGGGTCCTGCCCTGTATAGCCACAGACCCCGGCTCGCGGGGAGTTGACCAGCGGCAAGAGCATCTCTTCACCACATGCATGGTTCTTTGCGCACGCATCACACAGGTATCCTTTGTCTTCATAGATGCATTGAGTACAGAGGCTGGTAGCGGGTTCTCCACACACGTCGCAGGGAATGATTGGCAGGCTATTCCTGGCAAGTATCTGGATAGTCCTCCCCTTCATATCCACCTCGTGCTCTGCAATCACTTTCACAAGCAGTTCTGTCGTCGAGCCAAAATCATACTCGTATGAGCATGTCTGTCCTGGACTGAGCACTTCTTCCAACCTCACCTGCATATCCTTCCGGCGCGTATCCCAATAGGCATCCATCTCCGCATCCACATAGTAGTTAAATCCACTAATTCTAAAGACGCTCAAATGCCCGCAACACTCCAGCCAGGTATCTCTGAGAAAGCGATCAAGGGTAGCCAATGTGCTTCCAGCAGCTACTTCCAGGTGCATCCAGTACATAGGTAAGCGGTATCCCTCCACGACCAGATGGAATGTCTTGATCTTTTCCGCTTTTTGACGGCTCTCTCTTTCACCCTGCATCGCTGCTCGTTGCTCACAGGATTGCAGGTGCCTTGTCATGCTTGCCTTACTCAGCTCTCGGTGACAAAAGGTACACGTTCCTTTTGAGGTCTGTCTCGTCATACGCTTTCTCCTCTGCTGACTGCTCACTATTTGTCAGTAACAGGATACGATATGAACAGCAGAAAGAAAAGTACTGCCGCCATGCCTGGCCAGCTATGGTAAAATAGAGCCATCACATGAAGCCTGTCAGTAAGGGAGAACGTGAGTTGACATGTTGAAGAAGAACCTGGAACAACGCGAGAAACCCGAACTTATCGCCATTATTCAACACATGCTGCGCCAGGAGCCGGAATTGCAATGGCTTCTCATGACACCCCTGCCAACCGCCTCGTCTCGGAAGTCCTCTCTTGATCCTGAAGTGTATCGACAGCAGGTCCTCCTGTTGGCAGCTTTAGAACGGACCAACTAGCTATGAGTACCATCCCAACGTTAACCGAACAAAATATTCGCACCTTCGTCGGTGAACAAAACTTTCTGAAAGGCCTGCAACATGTTCGTGATGGAGCCATCATTAACCCAGAACAGCGGGCAATGGCGTTGAAAGCCTATTGCTATGGCTCACTTCCCGAACCATATCGTGTACAGGTCACATTCGATGGCACTGGTATCACTGCTGCCCTCTGCTCCTGTTCAACAGGCACACCGACACATGGAAATCGCGGATGCGAACATACTGCTGCATTGCTCCTCGCATGGACAAAGCAGCCGGAAGCGTTCACCCAAATGGACGGCATAGATACCATTCTGGAACGACAGAGCAAAGCTCGGTTGATTACACTCATCAAACAGTTACTCCAAAAACAGCCAGAGGTAGAATGGCAACTCACCATGCCACCTCTACCGGGTCATAAAAGTGTACCCATCGACACCGAAGAGTATTACCGCCAGGTTGATGCAGCTTTTAGACATGCCGGTCACGAGTGGGATGCCGTCTATGGTATCTCTCACGATCTCTATGAGATTACCACTACTGCCGCTCGCTTCGCTCGACAGCGGGACTATGCCAATGCCACAGCGATCTACGAAGTGGTGGCGATGGGAACGCTCAGCCATTACCTCTCCTATCATGATGAGGATGGAGCACTGGGTCGCGTCGTTCAAGATTGTGTCGAGGGCCTGGGCGCTTGCCTAGAGAGCGAACGAGAAGATGAGGCCCTCCGCAAGCAGATTCTAGAGGCCATTTTTGCAGTGTATCGCTTTGATGTAGACAATGGTGGATTTGGTCTGACCAAGGATATTCCACCTGAATTCCTTCAGGATACGACTTCTGAAGAAAAACACCTGGCGGCACGATGGGTTCGCACTGCACTTGCCGAGCTTCAGGAAAAGAAGCCGGAGAGCGATTGGCGTCGTAAGCGCTATGGTGGTCTACTGTTAGCTTTGGAGGCAGACGTACTGAACGACGAAGAGTTCCTGCGCATCGGGCGGGAGACAAAGAGCATCCAGGAAGTAGTCACCCGGTTACTGGAACTGGACCGGGTGGATGAAGCCGTTCAAGATGCTAGCCAGGCGAATGGCTGGCCGTTGGTGAAGCTTGCAGACCTCTTTGTTCAGTATAGGCAGGATGGCGTGGTTGAACGCATGATGTATGAAAAGGCGCAACAGGAAATGTACACCTCTTCCGCCGAATGGTTGAAAAACCACTACCTGGCGAAAAACAATCCTGCTGCAGCACTTGAGATGGCCCAACTCATCTTCCATAAGCGACCGTGGTTCGCGGAGTACCAAAAAGTGCGCGAACTCGCCATACAGCTTGGAAACTGGGAAGCGGTACGACTAGCAGCGCTCACATTCCTGGAAGACAAGCACAACACCTCCATGCTGGTAGAGGTCGCACTCGATGAAGGAAATATCGAGCGAGCACTTCAATTACTAGAAGCTACAAAGCCCCCTGGACCTGAAGGCTATCAATGGCAGTACGACTATGCGCGGACTCCTGAAGTTGCTATTAAAGCCGCTGAACGTGCGGAAGAGATATACCCTCGCGCTTCGATAGATCTCTATCAGCAACATGTTGAGCGTCTCATCGCTGGACGTGGACGAGCCAACTATCAAGTTACTTGTAGTTACCTCGAAAAAATTCGGTCCCTTTACGAGAAGATGGATGAAACTGGGCAGTGGACAACCTACATCGCCTGGTTACGAAAGCGGTATAGTCGACTCTCCACTTTGAAGGAAGAACTGACTGCAGCCGGTTTGTAAGGAGAAGGTGGAAAACTCATTCATGTTTCTCCTCCTTCAAAGTTGGTAGCATCTGTCCGTCTCGATGACCACGCTGAGACTCCTACCCATCCCACGGTAAGAAAGAGCACAACAGCCGTGATATTCCCAAGGAACAAGGGGATCGACGTGAAGGCTTGGCACAGTAAGTTCAAAAAAGCGAAGATGATCAGCAGAGCACTCGTAGGAGTGAGAGAGCCCTTCCTGCGCGGCAAGGCAAAACCTAAGATCAAGCAACCAAGAATAAGCGTGCCTCCTGAGAGGCTGAAGTGACCCCACCATTCGAGTGTCTCAATCGTGGGAACGTGGAGTTGAACCAATGCTTTATTCACCAATGCAGTCCCATTTGCAAGAGGAATACGGGCCGCGGGGATATGTGGAGTGGAGCCTGGGAATAACTTCTGGAGAACTGGGCCTCCCAAGCCGTTCAAGGTTGAAATAATTTTATTGAGCGCATTCTGTGTCTCTGTTGCCGGGCCATTCACTGTCGAAGCAATCGTATTCGCTAGATGAAGTAAGAACGGTATGAGTATCCAATCAAGAGCAACTGTCCCAATGATCAAAAGGAAGCCACCAAGGAGGAGCAAGTTGCTACCGACAAAGCCGAAGCCGTTGATCTGATCTGACACTGATGCAAACGTGGAGAGACCAATGAGCAGAATAAGAGTGCCAACGACGAGAAGGCCAAGTGAGAGATGCCAAGAAAAACTGAACACATCCGTATTTTGTGCATTCACGATCTCGCCCGATGCTGCAAGGAGACTCCCAACAATCATGAGCGTTGCACCAAACCGCAACTTTTGCTGAAGAAACATGGACAGTCCTCTTTCTACTTCCACTATTGTTACGCTCTCATTCACCTCCGTCATACCCCCTTCAGAAGAGAACACGGAAGAACGTGCGTTATCGTGTCACAGTTTCCTATGTGCTGTCAACGTAGTAATAGAAAGGCTTCTGTCCTCCTAAGAAAGATAGACGATTTGTAACCCATTATAAGACACTGATATAAGCAGTATAAGATATTTGTTTCTTAAACAAGAGGGATGTGCTGTTACAGTTCCACGCAAGAGCACATCCCTCTTATTCTTTTTTGTGGTGCTGGCCTTTCGCTAGCACCACCACAAAAAAGAACCTCCCCATAGGGAGAGAGCAGGGAGGGAGCAGTAAACAAAGCCTTCTATACTTGCAGCAAAGAGAACACACTGAAAGAGTGTGCTTAGAATCAGACCACAGTAGAAGACCGTAGAGGTACACGTAAGGTCACAAGAAAGGGTGCTCCAGCTATCATGCGAAGTGAGATTGCTCGTTTGCGAGAACAGATTGAATTGGAATTAGAAGCGATGCATCATGGCATGCATGGCTTGGCCCTGGGAACTGCCCGTCACACCTTTATTCAGGCTCGTATGGAACGTATCGGGGAGTATCAAGATACTCTGGCGAATGAGGTGGGCGATACTACAGCTACACAGATCGTATGCAAGATTTATGTTGACGTAATAGAAAAGGATACGCTACAATCATGAATGATGATTCTCCAACCATTTCACTACCAGGCATACGCTTACCACAACTGCTCACACGACAGAAGCCAGTAGCCCCGTATCCACTGCTGGTATCGTCACAAATGGTCGAGATACATGATATTCCTACTCTACCGGACCCGCGCTCTGACGTGGCAACAAGAGGAACAAAGACACAACCTGTGCACCACATTGAGATTGGGGTTGGTTGGCATACTGGAACTCTACGACAACGCCGTCCCAACGAGGATAGCCTTGTGACGCTACAAGGCACCTGTACCTATAATGGACGACTTGTTCCCTTTGGCTTATTTGTCGTCGCGGACGGTATGGGAGGGCACTTCTTCGGACAGGAAGCGAGTCAGATGGTAATACAGAGTATGATGCAATCGGTGCTTCGAGACATGCTGAAGAGTGAGGACATAAGTGACACTACCTGTATTGAGATACTGACGAGCGGCGCTGAAGAGGCGAATGCCATTATTTGCCAGTACAGCATAGACAAGAATAAGGACATGGGGACAACCCTCACCGCAGCGTTGCTTATTGAAGGTAAGGCTCATATTATTAACGTTGGTGATAGTCGCACTTATTGTTATCGAGAAGGACAAGGCCTCTCACAAATTACTTATGATCACTCACTGGTAGCGAACCTGGTTGCGCAGGGTGTCATTACACCCGACGAAATATATACACATCCTGAACGTAATAAGATATATCGTTGCGTTGGGACAACAGAAGGCGTCGAGGTAGACTGGTTCACTATAGATGTACATCAGTATGATCGTCTGCTACTCTGCTCAGATGGTCTCTGGGAAATGGTGCGCGATGCCGAGATTGAGCGCATTCTCAAGTATAACACCGACGCGAAAGAGATGAGTAAGCAACTGGTGCAGGCCGCCCTAGACGCAGGTGGAGCTGATAATATCGGCTTGATAGTCGTTCACATGCTCTAAACCAAAATATGAAGTATCCCACAACGGCTTCGCTATTGTGGGATATTCCATGTATACAAGACTTAATAAAAACAAAAAATGGCAGGACACCTCATAGTCCTGCCAGAGGTATCCTGCTGTTCATCATCGTAGTGACCCATACTCACCTATCCTAAGAAATCCTGGAGCATCTTGTCACGACACTGACTATCCAGCTTCTGTAACGCTCGGAACTCTATCTGACGTACCGCTTCATGACTCAACCCCACTTTCTTCCCTGTCTGGGTAAGGCTATGCTCACACCCTTCATTCAACCCATATCGTAACTCAAGCACTTTCCTTTCTCTTGGTGTGAGATAATTGAGCAAGTCATGTATATGCTCTTTGAGCGTTTGTGTCATTACAGCACGTTCAGGTAAATAGAGAGGATTGTCCTCTAGCACTTCGCCTAAAGATACATCGTCGTCATTGCCTTTCCGCACATCCAGGCTGACTGTCTCCTGAGTAGTGGATAACAGAGTGATTACTTGCTGAACGGTGATTTCCATTTGCGTCGCCAGCACCTCCAGAGTTGGCTCCGTCTCTTCTTGTAATAACGCTCGCCGTACACGCGCCAGTCGCTTCATCTCTTCTACTTTGTATAAAGGCACACGAATCATGTGAGCTTGTTCTGCCAATGCCCGCGTAATATATTGCCGAATCCACCACGTGGCGTAGGTACTGAATTTGTATCCTTTTGTATAGTCAAATTTCTCGACAGCGTGCATGAGTCCAAGATTGCCTTCCTGTACAATGTCCATCATATCCATGCCAAAGCTTCTATATCTTTTGGCTATATGAACTACGAGTCGTAGATTTGCCTCAATAAGCTTGTTTTTAGCTTCTCTCGCTTCCTCTGGCTCATCGTTTTGCCCCACTGGAAGAGGCGGATAGCAATATTCTTGCTGCTGCTTCTTGCCTTTACTCGGTTTTATACGCTGTGCCAGTTCGGTAACTTCCTCTGCTGAGAGCAGATCAACCTGTCCAATCTCATAACGATAAAACCTTGTCGCATCGCTGAAAAACAACATTTCAGGCTGCGCTGGGATACATACAGGTGTTTCATATGGTACTTGCTCAGTCGCTTGTACTGTTGAGTTCATGCAGAATTTCCTCCAAGCTTTGTAACTCTAGCGCTATAGCTTTCGTTATGTGCAATATAAAATAGAGGAATTGCTGCGCTCTCCCTTATATCTTCTTGTACTTGCAATGGTTCCTTTGCCCTACCCAAACGTCCCATTTCATGCAAAATGCTCTTCTTTTCAGGTTAACTCGAGAAGGTGTAACCCGTTTTCTTATATCTTGTTGCGGCTATGCAAAGAAAGAAATGCTTCAAATTTTATCAAAGGGTTTCATGTTATTCCAGAGTTGGATATAATAAGTAATGCATTTGTTTGATTTATATAGTTTGGCAAGCAAACTTTACTTCTACTGTTCATGTACAGCTTATACTTAAATTTCTTGTAGAACGTGATCATTATCGAGGTAACATATAGGAGCATGTGGATGAACGGCAAAGTCACTTATCACCAGCAGGTCAGCTACTGCGGAAAACCGCATTGCCGTAAATGTCGTGAGGGTACAGGTCATGGTCCTTATTGGTATGCCTATAAAACTGTGGATGGACGTACGACCCGTACGTATGTTGGTAAGCATTTACCGGCAGATGCGCAGGCTAGCAGAGAAAAAACACAGCTTGCCCAACTATCTCCTGTTATCCAGCCAGGCGAACGTGAACAGGCTATCATCCGTATCTATGCACTTGGACAATTTCGCCTCGAACGGCGCAGCGAGACCGAATGGCAGACCGTGACCGACTCCGCATGGCAGCAGCAGCGTGTACGCTCCTTGCTCAGTTGTCTTATGAGCAGCAATGCACGTAAGCTCGGACGTGAACAGTTGCTAGAAACAATCTGGCCTGACCTTGACATAGAAACAGCCAGCCATCGCCTGGACCGCTCTGTCTACAACTTGCGTCAGATATTTGAACCCACACGGAGCAAGCTTGCGACCTCATCGTTGCTGCTGACTGAACGTGAAGTGCTTGTACTTGCAAGTCACCCTCTCGTCTGGATCGATGCTGATGCTTTTGAACACCTGGTTACTCAAGCACAGGCCGCTATTGATGTTGCCAACTCTGCCGAGGCAGAGCGACTCCTTGAAGCGGCTGCGACTCTCTATGGTGGAGATTACCTGCCGGAAGAGCAGGGGCTTGAATGGGTACTTTCGCGTCGTGAAAAGCTGCAACGTAACTGGATCGGGTTGCTTCTTGACCTGGCGGACTTGCGCATATCGCACAACGCATTAAGTAAAGCTATTGATCCATTAGATAGACTCTTATCTATTGATCCTACCAACGAAGCGGCGGTACAGCGTCTTATGCGCGTTCTGACTCAATTAGGACGACGCGGCGAGGCATTACGTGCGTATAAGCGCCTGGCTTCAACGCTGCAACAGGAGTACCATATTGCACCATTGCCCGCAACGCGTTCCATCTATGAGGCAGTGCGCCAGGACTCAGCCTATGCGAAAGCGGCACCAAACAGGGCAACGACAAGCATCGGAACACAGACGGAGGTTGCAAATCCATCACAACATACACGCCTTACTAGCGAAATAGCTATCCAGATCGGGCGCATGCACCAATCACCACTGGTGGGACGTGAGCAGGAACTGGACGCGCTACACAATCTCATCATTACTTCCGAGATGATGGCGAAGTTCAAGTTGCCAGGACAGAAAAGGACGGTTGCAGCACCATTTGATGCGCAACATCGCCCACAGTCGATGCTTCTCATGGGCGAGGTCGGCATCGGGAAGACGCGCCTCGCGGAGGAAGTGGGGCGCGAAGCTCGGCGGCGTGGTTGGGCAGTAGCCTGGAGCCGTCTCTATGCGCAAGAGGGAAGCATTCCCTATCGCTTGTGGATCGAAGTGCTGCGTAGGGCCATAGAGCAAAGCCGTCATGGAGGCACGCTGTCTGGCACCACGCTCGCCTCTACCTCTACACCTCCTACACATATTGGTCTACCACCACACATCGCGCAACGACCAAATCTCTACCTGCCACTCGGTGCATTGCTACCAGAATTACAGAGTCTCTTGCCAGAAGGTGTGTTTGCTTCGTCGTCACCAGAACAAGAGCAGTTGCGCCTCTGGGAGGCCACCCGCGAATTGCTCGCCGCCATCAGCGAAGGCACACCACTGCTGATCGTGCTGGACGACCTGCAATGGGCCGATGGTAGTAGTTGCGAGCTACTAGCCTATCTTGCCCGTCATATTCACGGCTACCCCATCGTTATTCTTGGCACATGCCGCGACAACGAACTGAGCGATACCTCGCCCCTGCGTTCGTTACTAACTGACCTACAACGTGAACATACGATGGAGACACTCTCGCTACAACCACTCAGCGATGAGCAAATCACGACGCTTATCACACAAATTCTTACGGACACGCAGGCCATCGCGTTGCCCTCACAGCCTACACAGTCTGTATTCTCCTCCATTCAAAACCGTGCCGCTGGCAACCCCTTCTTCGCGGAAGAGCTAGCACGCACTATTATTACAGGGACCAACGGGGGTGCGTCTGCCCAGGATAAACTGGCAATGCCAACACTGCCGGAAACCATTACTGCTGTGCTTGACCTGCGCCTGACACGTCTAAGTTCTGCCTGCCGACGTGTGCTGAGCAAAGCTGCTGTGCTAGGCGGCTCATTTGAGTTTTCCACGCTCTGCTTCATGGATGCGAATGCGCCCGACTCTAATGAAGATATTGTGCTAGAACTGATTGAAGAGGCACTGAACGCAGGTATGCTCACAGAAGAAGGTATTGGGACACGCATCACCTATCAATTCTGGCACCCCTTACTCGTCAGCCATCTCTACGAGAGCTTGTCTGCCGCACGACGCGCTAGCCTGCACCGCCGCGCCGCCGAAATTCTGCTTAAAGTCTATGCCAAACGCGAAGAAGAGGGTGCTGCAACCATCAGCTATCACCTCATTCACGGCGGAGCGGACTCCGACCAGATCGCCTTCTACTCCGAACTTGCTGGCAATCGTGCTTATGCTCTCTCCGCCTATCCGGAAGCTGAAAAACACTACCGTCTCACGCTTGAACACATAGGAAATTCTCAGGATGAAAGACTACATCGTGCATCTCTACTAGAACTGCTCGGCGAATGCACCAGCATCCAGGGCAAATATGAAGAGGCGCGTCACTTCTACGAACAAGCCTTTGAGGTTCGCAGTCAGCAAAGTAGCTCTCCTATCGCTTCGCAACAAGAAGTACAAATACAAGCCTTACTCTTGTATGAAATAGCACGGACGTGGTACGACATGGGGGACAACGCTAAATCCAGACTATATTGTGAACGGAGTGAGCAAGTTTTACGTGAAGCAGGCGTTGTTGCAGGGCTTGCCTGGGCAAAACTGCGTTATCAGCAAAGCTATATAAGCTGGCGCGAAGGCTCTTACGAAGAGGCACATCACCTGGCAAATGAAACGCTCGAACTATTCAAAAAAGCTCTTGAACAACATGAGCATATTACAGAATATACCGATAGACCGGCTCGCATAAGACGTACACTTGCTGGAGACTTAGTTGATCTTGGACGTATTCAAATGCTGCTTGGACTTATTGCCAATGGTGCTGGTCACTCCAATGATGCTCTAGATCATTTCACCGATGCACTAACACTCTTTGAGCAACATGACTACCACCGCGAAATCTCCATTGTTTGTTGTAATCTTGGTGATCTTTACTTGAGAAAGGCCGAATATTCCCAAGCTCAAGCCGTTTTACGGCGTTCTCTAAGTATAGCTGAACGAATTGGCGATATTCCCGTTGTATCCTTTGCTATTAGCAATTTAGGGGTATTAGACCTGCGTATGGGCAATCTTGTTGATGCTGAAACAGAGCTTAGACGGGGTATTACATTTGCTGAACGTATTGATGATCCTGTCTCTATAAGCATACTATACAGCTATTTAGCTACGGTACTACAAGAGCGAGGCAAGCTTCTTGATGCCGAAGCAATGTTACGTCGTGCTTTAATGATAGGACATACTATGCATATTATCCCTTATATAGGTCTCACCCTCGTCGCTGTAGGAAACCTGCGTACCTCACAAGCAATGGCAATAGATTTCAACGAAGAGGATGAAACATCTCTGAAAGAAAAGGAACGTTTCCTTAGACGCGCAAAGAAAACCTTTCAACACGCACTATCCTACGAAGGCATAGAGGCTGAGACCAGGATTGAGGGCAAACTAGTCCTGGCTCAAGTCTTGCTGCTGCTTCAAGAGGTAGAGGTGGCCTATCAGCTGGTGCAACAGACGCTACAAGAGGCTCGGCAGTCAGAGCTAATATGGCTGGTAGCACTGATACAACGCATCATGGGTTGCATCCTGGTAGTAAAGGAGGAGGAGGAGGAGGCCGCAAAATATTTTGAGCAAGCATTACGTACTCCTCGTAAACATGGTATGCGCTTAGAGTACGGACGAGCATTGCAACAGTATGGATCGCTGTTAACGCGACGGGGAAGCGCTAACGATAAGCCGTATCAACGCGGCGTCAACTTTTTACAAGAAGCGCGCCAGATATTTACTGAGTGCCAGGCACAACTTGACCTGCAGAGCATTGAGCGTGTGCTCGCGGAACATGAGTTCATAAAGAACAAGTAAGCCCAAACATGAAGGCAATAGCGCAAGGAGTTGGTAGATTGCTTCAATCTACCAACTCCTTGCGCTATTGCCTTCATACCTCTAAATTTCACACATCACAACATTTTAATACATACACCACTGAAAAGCCTTTAAGCGTTCGCACTTTACGATCCACTTTGCACAAACCACTAGTAGCACACCTCAAAAACTATGAATATATTGTCTATATTTTTACTCAAAGCTATGTATACTTTATTCAATGAGTAAGTAGAAATACAAAACACTTCTCAAAGTGAGACTCATCACCAGGCGTTATACAGCTTCCGCGACGCGAAGAAAGGATGTGCCAACTATGGGTATGGCATCTCGCACACAGATCATGGCTCTGCTCCTCCTCGTCCTCATTTCTCTTATTATTGTCACTTTTATCATCATATCCATGATTGTACACACCAACTCTTCGCATCTGTTATCGTCACTTCTTAGATTTGGTCCTGAGATAATGTTCCCACATTAATGTAACGACTCACAAAGTTGTCCCTATACCAATACAAGCAAGAATGGAAGGGGCAAAGCATTTAGTTACGCTAGATGGCCGCATCAGGAGTTATCCAGCCAGGCACGAAGTTTGAGTACTTGTAGTGGTTAGAAAGAAGTATTTATTCTGTCACATTATGGCTTTATCATAATGCTGGCGGTAGTAACTACTGTTTTGTAGTACCTAGTGAATATGTTTGTACGATAAGGTTTGCTAGCTTAGCTAGAGTGCCTCTACTGAAAGGTTTTGTCATATGTCACATTATGACTAAGCATACATAGCTTACAAAAATGCCCATCTCGGCTGAGAGGTGGGCATTTTTGTGTTGATTGTCTGATAGCACTATATAGCTAAAACCTGGTCAAAGTTGAAGGTTACAAGATAGGTATGGTATAGTTTCTTTATAAGAGAGAGATTATGTATGTTGTGCCAGAGCTATGCTTGCCCTCTGTTTAATTCTATAGATATCAAATAATGCACTTCTGAGGATGAAACTGCATGCATGACAACAACGTCACCTATTATCAACAAGTCAGCTACTGTGGTAAACCTCATTGCCGTAAGTGCCGTGAGGGTGTCGGGCATGGTCCTTACTGGTACGCGTATCAGACGGTGAATGGACGCACAATACGCACCTATATCGGGAAAGAGCTTCCTCCTTCTGCCCGCGAACTGCATGAAGCAAAACAGGCGCACCAGCGATCTTCTTCAGGTATTGCAACTGATGCGATGAACATAACAAATGGAAATTCTGCTGTTACCGAGAATAAAACAAGTTTTACTCCTTCATATCGCTTTTTTGTGCTGGGGCAAGTGTTGCTTGAGCGCAGGCAAGGGCAAACGTGGCACGCAGTGGACGATGCTGCATGGCAACAACCAGGAGTACGTGCATTGTTAGGCTATCTTGTGAGTAATCCTGGGCGTAAAGCTAGCCGCGCTCAGCTCATCGAGGCACTCTGGCCTGATGACAATAGGGACGTAGCAAATGAGCAATTAAGTACCTCTATACGTGGCCTGAGACAGGTGCTGACCATCGTTCAGAAAGGCTCTGTTCGCCAGAGAGGAAAGGATGAGCAAGCCGAATTCTCCGGTGGACAGCTTCTGCATAGCAAAGGTGAGGAGTTGCGAGTTGTGGATCAGCGTTGGCTCTGGGTTGACGCTACAGCATTTGAGGAGCAATCTCTCGTATCTCCTGAGTATAGTGGTGATTTTTTTCCAGAGGAACGACAGGCGCAATGGGCTATTGTCCGTCGGGAGGCACTGCGCCAACATTGGGCTAAGCTATTGTTGGCACACGTGGATCAACAAGTCGCGCAAGGAGCGTTCACAAGTGCGTTAGATATGCTAGATCGTCTCCTCACAAGCGACCCAGCGAGTGAGGCGGCTATTCAGCGTCTGATACGTATCCTGGCTCGACTGGGACGACGTGGTGAGGCATTACGCGCATATCAGCGTTTTGCTGCGTTGTTACAGCGTGAGTATGGAACGGTGCCCTCCAATGAGCTACGCGCACTCTATGAGTCTGTGCGTAAGGGCGAACAAGGAGGAGAAGGCGCTGCGGAAACTCAGCGTTTTTCTAGCATTGCTCCCGTACCCAATGAGCCAATTGTACTTATCGGGCGTACCCATCAAAGCGTCCTGGTTGGGCGCGAGCAGGAGTTAGCTACACTGCGAGATATGCTACTGCATACAGAGCAGTATAGACAGCAAAAAAAGGTACAAGAAGTAGGCTCCCTTCCACTAGATACACAACGGATTTCACAGGCAGTCTTTTTAATGGGCGAGGCGGGTATCGGCAAAACGCGCCTGGCAGAAGAGATGAGCCACGAGGCACAACGTCATGGTTGGCTCGTGCTATGGAGCCGTGTGTACGCGCAAGAAAGCGGTATTCCTTATCGTCTTTGGATTGAGATATTGCGCAGGTTAATCAACTCTGTAGAGGAGTATAGTCTTGCTCAATCTGCCAACGCACTACATGCTAGCTTCGCTTCGGTGAGCGACAAGGAGGAAGTATTTCCCGCACCTTCCTCCATCGGTGCCTTGTCTTCACAACTGCAACCACTCACGATGCTCTTACCCGAACTGCAACACACATTCGCTACCAGTACTGCCACTCTTTCTCACGCTTCTGGCGTCTCCTCTGTTGCCCTTTCACCCGAACAGGAGCAATTTCGGTTGTGGGAGGCTACACGAGAACTGCTAACGATGACGAGCAGAAGTATACCGCTGTTGGTCGTACTGGATGATATTCAATGGGCTGATGTCAACAGTTGTGAACTGTTCAGCTATCTGGCACGTCATATACACGGTTATCCCATTTTACTAGTTGGGACGTGTCGAGAAAACGAAATTTCCTCGCACCCGTTGCGCAACATTATTGCGCATATGCAGCGCGAGCATAGCATTCAGACAATCCCTGTGACTGCTCTAACTTCTGAACAGATAGGAATGCTTGTTTCTGCCGTACCTGACCTACCGGAGGCACTCATTCCACACATCCAGGCACAATCGCAGGGAAATCCTTTCTTTGCTGAAGAACTGGCGCGTATGATGCCACCTGAAACAACGTTGCCGAAAAATATTACCGCCACGCTTGAGTCGCGCCTGAACAAATTGAGTGTTGCCTGTCAACGACTCCTTGGCAATGCGGCAGTATTAGGTGGCTCTTTTGAACTGCCTGTGATCTGCTCCATGGAGTCTGGGGAAGCCAGTGCTACTTCTCTTGACGAAGACACCATTCTCGACTTGTTAGAAGAGGCCATACGAGCAGGAGTACTCACAGAGGAGGGAAGGGGTACACACATAACCTATTCCTTCTGGCATACCTTGCAGGTAAACCATCTCTATGAACGGGTCTCGGCGACACGCCGCAAGCTCCTGCATCGCCGGGCGGCAACGATTCTACAGCGCATGTATGGCAGCAGCGAAGAGGAGATAGCAGCGACCATCACAAATCATCTCGTGCGTGGAGGCGCGGAGTCTCCTCTGATTGTTCGTTATGCAACAATGGCGGGAGACAGAGCCTACACACTATTGGCGTATCCAGAAGTCGAGCAGCATTATAGACTCGTTGTAGCACACACGACGCAGCACGAGCAAGTTGAACACTCCTATGTGATAGAACGTCTCGCTGAGTGCACGATGATTCAAGGCGATTTCGTGGAGGCACGCCGCTTATACGAGCAGGTGTTAACGCTACACAACAAGAAGCATACATCTCTATCGGATAGAGCAGCTTCTTATGAAGCGCAGGTACAGGCCCTGGTATGGGGGGAGATCGGGCGTACATGGAGCTATGCAGGAGACAAAACGCGTGCACAACAATGTTATACGCATGGCGAACATGTGTTACGCGAGGCAGGTGTTATAGAAGGTCCTGCCTTGGCGCGATTACGCTTCCAGCAAAGTAGTCTCTACTGGCAAGAAGGACGCTATGAAGAGGCCCAACACGCTGCTCAGGAGGCACTCACGCTGTTCGAGCAACAGCAGGCCAAGCACCATACAGAACCTACTGCGCAACAGAGACGCTACAGCACACGTATACAGCGTACACTAGCAGGTGATCTCGTTGATCTTGGGCGTACACATCGGCTACTCGGTGCGCTTGCCAATGGTGTTGGACAACGCGATATGGCGCTTACACGCTTAAACACTGCTCTGGCTATTCATGAGCAATACGACCATAGGCGCGAAATCGCGCATGTCAGTTGCGATCTAGGCCATATCTATCTTAAGAATGGAGAGTATACATTAGCGCAGGCTGCACTAAACCGTGCGCTTTCTCTCGCGGAGCAGTTTGGCGACGGACCGCTCACCTCTGTCATCTTTAGTAATTTAGCAGAGCTTGCCGCATCTTCTTCTGATTATCTAGCGGCGGAGCGATGGTACCACAGGAGCCTGGCACTGGCAAAACGTTTTGATGACCGCGAATACCTCAGCCTGTGGAATGCCAAGCTTGCTATCATACTCATGGAGCAAGGTAAATTGGCGGAAGCCACAACATGCATTTGCCAGGCATTGCGTATTGGGCGTGCCATGCATAATAATCCATGTATTGGTGCTGCACTGGTAGCACTCTCTTCCATGCGTATTACCGAGGCGCATAGAGCAAGGCATCTTCCTAACGTACACAAACGGTTACTTTTGCACGCCAAAGATGACGTACAGCGTGCGCTTCATCTCGAAGGGCTGGAGGCGGACACAAGAGAAAAAGGGGAGTCGGTCCTCGCCCAGGTAGATTTGTTGTTAGGACAATAACATATAGCAAGTTCACATCTCCAAATGCTGTAAACTATACACCTCTTTTCGCACATCCTCTATCATATTTTTCGTTGATGTTTGCCTCTGAAACAGGTATGACACCCTGTAGGGAAGTTGTATGCTAGCTCTTACCAAACCGGCTTAAAAAATGCCCAGGTATGCCTCTACCCTCCCTTATACTTTGAGTAGGCTAAGACACATACTACTCTCAGGAGGGACTTACACCATGCTCCATGTCATGATCGATCTATACCATTGCGATACTGCACTTTTGCAGAATGAGGCATTTTTACATCGGGTACTTGACGACTACCCTGATTTTATTGGCATGGACAAGGTGACTCCTGTTGTCCTGCGCGACATTAAGACAAGCGATCCATTAGATGATGGATTTTCTGGCTTTGTGATTATCGCTACCAGTCATGTCAGTCTGCATGCGTGGCCGCTGTATGGCATGGTCAACCTTGATATCTTCTCGTGTGAAGAATTTTCTGTGGCTCAGGTTGTCCACTTTGCCAAAACCCGTTTCCAGACCGAGGATGTAGAGGTGCATGCAGTGGAGCGTGCATTGCGCTCTCCACGCATCTCACAGCGACAATCGGTATTGATGCAATGCGTTCCATCTGCGTAACTCATGCTTAATACTAGTCTGCGAGGGTGCTATCCATGAAAATGAAAGTGATCGCTGTGTTCGTCTTTTTAGCAAATCCCGTGCTATTTGCGACGTACTATGCTGTGGCGAAGGAAGCGTTGGGGCGCATTGACCCTATTCTCTTCACCTTCTTTGAGATGACGACGTTAGCTCCTGTCGCTCTTGGTATTCTGGCGTTCACTAGTCATCAGTTGACATGGACATTGGTTAAACGGGGCGTGTTGCTGGGCAGTTGTCTCTGCCTGGCACTCTTCACCATCGCGATTGCCTTAAGATACTCAACCGCGACAGGAACGGCCTTCTTTCCAGCACTCAATGGCTTTTTAGCTGCGTTGATTGCCTGGTTCGTGTTTCGTCAACCAATGAACAAGGCAACCTGGTTTGCTGGTATTCTCTCTGTAGCTGGAACGGGTTTGCTGCTGGCAAACTCACCAATGGGTGGTGTCAGAGGTGCTGTGATTGCCTTCCTCGGCGGCCTCTTCTTTACCGTGTATGTTTTCCTCTCCGATTGTGGACAGCAAGGAGTGGAAAAGCAGGAAGAGCTGGCACACTGGCCGTTGTTTGCGGTTGAGTTGCTCACCATGGCGCTATGGGCCTGTCTCGTTGCTTTGTTGTTTGGCGATTGGCAAGCCTTTCACCCGTTGTTTCCCAAAGATGCTCTAGTTATTCTCTATATCGCAGGTGCCTGTACGTTTCTACCCACGTTGATCACAGTGTTAATGCAGAAACATATGTCAGCCGTCACGGTCTCATTCATTTATATTCTGGAGCCTATTTTGGGAGCCATGATCGCAAATGTCTACCTTCATGAAATCTTGCCACTCTATGGCTATCTTGGTGGAGGTCTGGTCGTTATTGGAGCATTCATTCATACATTAGGGAGTGTGGAGCGTATTGAACAGCCCATCCAAGAAACCGTACAGAAACGACCTGTACGTCCTTATTCACCGTCTACGGCCTCTCTATTTAGCGTATACCTCTTTCCAGCATTATACTGCTGCGCTGGCTTTCTCATTCTCTACAGATTAGGCGGTTTTCCACCCCTGGCATGGCGCGAACTTTATCAACTTGCTCCAACGCTGCTGACCTGGTTGCAACCGACGCATAGAGCGGCGGCTGGTTCGCTACTGGACTCTCTTCAACAAGGAACACAAAGAGATTTCTTCTTCTTGCTCATTACAGATGCAACATGCTGGCTCATTGGATGGGGCACGCTCGCCTTCATCATCTATATGGCATTCTTCCATGCCTTGACACAAGGAAACGCTCCTGGTATGCGTAAGAGTAGCAGAGAGGTTAAGGCTTTCAAAGCTAGCTTTTTCGATACTGGTGAAATATGGAGAGAGGAAACGAGAGCTATTCAGGAGTTCTCTCCCATTATCTCAACTCCTCCCACTCCTACACATAGGACAAACGCCGTTAACAGCATTGCGATATGGGGAGGTCCCCTGGATAGCTCCACGCTAGAGAGTACAGCAGTGTATGACTATTATGATATCCAGGATATCACGTCCCAGGATTTCCTGGATATCACCTCAACTACTCCTACACATACGAATAGGAGCAAAGAGCAGCATCAACATATCGCCCGTGTTGAGTTGGTCGAGTACGTGGAATAGCAGAGAGTGAGCAGGAAGGAGGCATTAGCTGGATACACGATCATATGCAAGAGTTAGCAGTTTTAGATGCCACTTCCTATATAGCTCAAGGAGCATGAATAATGAATTTTCGTTGGATAACGCTAACTATTCTTGTTATACTCGTGCTAGGAGGACTTATCTCCAGTGCTTATGCCAGTGCAATTGAGCATGCCTTGACGCTACCTGTGGCACAAAGACAGAGCAACACATCAGCTCTTCCCACTACATCTCCATTAGCACCAACAGCAACAGCAACAGCGCAACTTATGCAGTCACCTGGACAATTACCGGTCAACACACTAGCACATGATACCTTTCAACGTGCCGATCAAGCATTATGGGGTACTGCTGCGGATGGGCGCATATGGCAAGGCGATGCAAATACTGCCGCCATTTTCTCTATTACAGGAGGCATGGGACAGGTTACAGGTGGACAAGGCACCTTCAATGCCATTCTTGGACCAATCAGTAACAACACTGATGTAGTAGTAAGTACTACAGTAAGTCGCTTTGATGCAGGAAAGGTTAACATTGGGGCAACAGTGCGCTGGAACGATACAAATAACTGGTATAAAGCCCTGATTGACGGTACACATCTCTCACTCATTAAACATATTCATGGGGTTGGAAAGACGCTGGCCTCTGTACCTTTTCTCGCGCAAGGAGGCATTTCCTATACTCTGCGTATCCGCGCCATCGGGGCAACGTTCTTTGCGAAAGCTTGGCCTACTGCAACTCCCGAACCGACATCCTGGATGATTACGACCTCTGATATATCTCTGACTTCTGGGCAGGGAGGAATACGCGTTGTCATACAGAACAATGCTGTGGCCCGCATCAGCACATTTCTTGAAACTGCCCCGCATGCTGCTATGTAAAGAGTACTCAAAATAAGGGGGGAAGCATTATGTTTCAAACGCTCTATTCTTCCTATACAAGCTATCGATGGCTACGTATCATATGCGCACTAAGTCTGCTCATCTGTGGAGCGTTATTCATCATGCTCTTTGGCGGTTTTCCGCCCCTGGCATGGCGCTTACTAGCACATGTCATAGCAACATTGTCTGCCCTCTGGGCCATACGTGGTCTACTCATTGTCTTACCATTCATTGGACTGTCATTGCAGTCATTTTTGCTATTGGTACTCTGGCTAGCATGGGTGCTTGCGTGTATAAAAATTATTCAGTATGAATGGGAAACGTTGCAAGGAAGGCGGCACTTTATACAAGAGGTGCAGGAGGCAGAGCAGCAATCCGTACAGACTACTTCTTTACCTGCTCAGTTGTCTACGTTTGATGCCTTGCCTGACACGGTATATCCACGTATGCCCTCTTCTGTACGTCGTTATTCCGCACCAACTGTTCCCATTCAACCTGCTGTGGCTTCATCATCGCCCATTCCAGCACGAGCCTCGGCACATATAGTAGCAGTGCATGAACCGCTTGAGACGCCAGCAGCAAGCTATCAAAGCAATACGCTTTATGCTGATGATGTTCTACACGATGAAGATGCTTCAGATGAATTCGATGAGTATGATGATGCTTCAGACGAATTTGATGAATATGAAAGTTGCTCAGATGAGTTCGATGAAGAGCAGGCATCTATTGAAGAGGTTGAGACCAAACCTTGTAGAGAAGTGTTACAGGAACAGCCTCAGTTGCGTTTGGTCGTGGGCATTGAGTCACACCGAGGGCTTGTCCGAAAAAATGGCCCTAATGAAGATAGCGTGTTGGCCTTACAAGACACGCACGTTACAGAGGCTGGTACGGTACCTGTTGGCCTGTTTGTTGTCGCCGATGGCCTGGGGGGGCACTCGAACGGTCAGAAGGCCAGCCGCCTTGCCATTTGTTCAGTGAGCGAAGTTGTAACGCCAATACTGCTCAACGCCAAAGCGGAAGAGGGGTTCTGTGAAGATTTGTTGAAGGATGGAGTACAACGTGCGAACTTCACCATCTATCAGCACAATCAGCAGAACTTTACAATGGGTACGACGGCTACTGCTATGCTTGTCTTTGGCTCAAGCGCTTATGTTGCCAATGTTGGTGATAGTCGGACGTATCTCTATCGTGCTTCAGATGGCTTGACACAGATCACATGTGACCACTCTCATGTCTGGCAGCTTTTCAGGGAAGGACGCATCAAGCACGAAGACATCTATACCCATCCAAAGCGCAACGAGATTTATCGCTGTCTTGGTGAACGTGTGCGGGTTGAAATAGATTCGTTTCAAGTGTCACTGCAAGTGAACGATGTTCTGCTACTCTGCTCTGATGGTCTTTGGGAAATGGTACGGGATTCAGAAATAGAGCAAATTATCCAGGATAATGCTCTCCATGCCTCTCAGACGAGCGCGAAATTGATTGAGGCTGCCCTCCGCAACGGAGGAGCAGATAACGTGAGCGCGGTCGTGGTATGTATAGATTCGTAGACTGAGGAATTTCATGTTGTCATGACAACATGAAATTCCTTATGCAGGCGTTTTGCTTCTCTTCATTCCTCCTCTTTGTGTATAATGGTGCGTAACGGATTGGCATTTGCACGCTGGCGTATTCCAAGAACATCAGGTCGTGGCTGCTCTTTTCCTGGCTGCAAATCAGCAGCAGGGGTTACAGGATAGGTACCTATCGAGTTATACGGAGTCAGGGGCCGCGTATCTGGTAAACGATTGATAGGTTGTTGAGTTTGTGGCATGTGTGCCACTGGCCGCGTAGGCTGTGTCATGGGATGCGGTGTTGGTAGAGATGATTGTAATGGCTGTATGGACATTGACGATGGTGGTAGCGGTGTCACCATGGGTTGACCTGTATTGGTTGCCGATTTAGAGGCAGATGCCAACGAGGAAGGAGGGCCTCCTACACGCATGCGCATAGCAACCAGTAGGCGGTTGACTTCGAGCAGGTCTACACAGGACTCTGGAATGATAAAGGGTTCACCGAGCATGTGACGCTCAAATGCACGACTCAGTTCTGCTAATCCCCTGGTGAGACGCTCCGCATACGCGCTACTCTGGCCCAAGCGCGTGATACGATCCGCCATCAGATTCAGGCTGGCTGCTAGCGGCATGAGCACTCCATGTGTCAGGTTTGCCCGTACTCGCAGATGACCATTGGCGAGATGTGCTTGCACATCCTTGAGATGCTCAATTCCTCGCTCTAACTCGACATTATAATTGTTCAGCAAATATGCTTGCTCTTCAACACGCCGATTGGCGAGTTCCAGATTTTCCAGTGCCTCAGCCTGTTGTTGCGTGAGACGTTTATTCTCCGATATTGTAAAAACCTGGCGGGCTATAACCAGTCCAACAACGCTGAGGGTGGCAAAGAGTAATACAGGCCGCAATGCCTGTTGACCAGGACTGTTGGAAAGCACATCAAGCGAAAGCGCAAGAAAGAGAAAGGCGAGCAGAGCGTAAGGCACAAATTGGGGCGGATTAAAGCTCTTCTCATCGAAGCCTTGCTGCATGCGCTCCCGAATAACGTGTTCAGGCGTGGCGGGTAGGAAACGTCGCAGGTATGCCGCAAGGCCAATTGTCATCATCCCCAAAGGCCAACCTAAATCGACCCAGGTGGCCTCAACATAGGTTCCTGCATTATTTTGAACATTGAAAAGAAAGTCTGAGGTGACGAAGAAACACAACCCTAGTCCGACCAGCAGCAGGCTCACACGACGTGCTGTAGATTGGTAGGCTCGCCCCTGTCCACGTAACAGCAAGAAGATGACACAACTAATGAGTGCAGTGTCGGCGGTCGGATAGTATAGACCGAGAAACTTGCCCAAACTGGCTTCTCCTGGTGCTTGCGCAAGTGTGCCAAGCAAAAGATACCATGAGAGGGCAAGAAGCGAACCCATCGAAATCAGACAATCCATCAGCAAGACGAGACGTTTTGTGCGCATGTCTGGACGTGGCAAGAGTAAAAGACCTACAAAGGCGAGCAAGGGAAAGATTGAATAGCCCGCATCGGCGATGGATGGAAACGGTGTCTGCCCAATAGAGATATAATAACGCCAGAAACCCTCGCCAATACCCCACATGATGATACCAAAACCTATCAGCATCCACGAGAGCTGTTCAAAACCAATCCATTTTTCTGTTTTTTCAGAGTTATTTCTTGGAAAACAGGCACTGCTAAAAGCCAAAGTGCCACCAATAAATGCCCCAATAAGAGGTGCTAGTTGTCCAACACGTAACGCAAAAACGCCACCAAGATGCAAGACAACGATTACTCCCATTGCCACCCCTATCCAGATAATCGTTTTTATAAGTGTACGGGATAACATAAACATAGGAACCTCCATCACTGTGCCCTAGAGCCGAACTTACTACTCCTCTACTTGGGCAAAAAGCATACGCGTTGTCATGAGTATAAGATAGTACAATATTCATCATCTCCTTGATATCTTCTATTTGATAAGGGGAAATTTCTTATTTAAGAGAGGAAAGAGAATGGCATCACCATCATTATAACCTTGCCCATTTTTTGATAGACGTACTACCAGTAAGATGCTTTCCTATCTTAGTGATAAAGCTCTTTTTTATCTTATACTATGTCTTATGTATGACATATAAAATACTATTTAGCATGGAAAGATGGACAAATGTTATAGAGTATGTTAAGCTTGTACTGCCTTAAAGTGAAATGCATATAATGCTTGTGCCTCATCATAAAAATAGGCTGATAACTGGTGACAAATGGGGGATAGCTAGTAGACAATATTTTGTCCTGTTGGCTTCATGAAAGTTTTTGAGCATGCAAGTTTTCACGCTTGAGCAAATATGCAAGGAACGTGCTGCGCAACTGCAAGCACAAGGGGCTTCTGTTGCTTCTTCTTACAATCCGTCTCATTTCTCTCACTATATAGCTCAAAGAGACGCTCCAGCATACACGAAAATTCAACTGCAAGATGTATTACGGTCACTTCTAACGCTCCTGGCACAAACAACCTCTCTCGAAGCGCTCCTTCCCGCGCTGACTTCTCTTGTACAACACGTCACGCACGCTGACTTATGCGTCATCCTATTACCAGATAAACAGGAGCAAATACTGGAAGTACGCAGTTGTGTTCCTGATCTGAGTGATAGAGGTGTCCTCCTACAAAATGTTTACATTGAGCGAACATTGTTACAACGACTACATCACGAGCTATTGGTAGGACGTATTCCAAGTCTTGCAGTACATGAGTATGCCCTGGTAAACCCGCTAGAGAATGTGCAATTTGAGGCGTTATTGACGCTTCCTCTACTCGTCAATGACGAATGCATCGGCGTGGTCAATTGCTATGCGCAGAAAAGCAGAACGTATACGGCTGACGAACAACTCATTCTTACAACTATCGCACAACAGGGAGCGTTAACGCTCAAAAACGCGCGTTCTATTGCTTTTGAGAAGAGAGATGCACGCTCCCTGATACAAGGGTTTACGCATGATCTGCTTTCTGGTACCGCCAATGGTGGACACGTTTTTCTACAGCGTCGCGCCCGTTTCTTAGGCTATGATCTGGATGCTCCACATGTCGTTATTGCGATGAAGATTGAACATAGCATACAAAGCCAGGAAGTTCGTGGGCAAAGGAGTGTTACAGAAGAACAACAACAGACAGTGTATCAATGTATCCAGACGCATATCCAGGACACCTATGCTGGCTCGCTTCTTGCTACCGGGGGTTCCGAGTTGATTTGTCTCTTACAGATGGGAAACGAGGCAGATGTTGAACAAATAAACATGGAGTTCAGGCGTCTTATACAAAGTATACAGGAAGAACAACATGTTTCTCTCGTAGCAGGAATGAGCAATTCCTGTACAGCAATAGATAAGTATCCGCAGGCTTACAGTGAAGCGAAAGAAGCACAAGAGATAGGACCGTATTTGACCGAAGAAGGCGACTGTACTTCTTTTTGCGCACTCGGTGCCCATCGCTATATCTATGATTTCGCACGCACGAACAAGCTACCTGATCAGTATCAAAATCAAATTGCTCTCATTCAAAAATATGACGATCAGCATAAAAGCACTTACCTTCTGCCCACGTTAGAGATATATCTCGAATGTGGTACAAACATTGCTGATGCCTCACGTCTCTTAGGTATACATCGCAATACGCTCCTGCAACGCCTTGACCGACTAAAAATGGTATGTAACCTAGATCTAAAACAGCATGCACACTGGCTACCCTTACAAATTGCGCTCAAACTCCATAAGCTTTCAGGCGCAAAAGACCGCAAAGACATACATGAAGCGATATTAAGAGCGTAATTCAGTTTTCTTTTCTCTACCTTCCTCGATAGATAAGAATATACCCTGTTTCGAGAATAGCTGAGATTTCAATGCCAAAAGCGCGGGTCTTGAAGCGAGTTCGTGATAAGACATTGCGCATTGCTCTCATCTCCTGATCCCAGACTCCCTCGAGTAAGGCCTCATGCAAATGCTGGCGACATCGTTCAATGGTGCTTTCAGTTACCTTGCCATAGGTGAAACTCGCAAACAGAGTTTCGTAGGGACAGTAGTAGGGATAGGCTTCGAGCAAAGGGAGTAGGACGGAAATTTCGCTGTTGGCGAATTGCTGCTGCACGGTCATCTGGGGTCGGTCCTGACTTACAAAAATGTCCGAGAGGGTGCCAAGAGTCGTGTTGAGTGCCAACGTGTGTCCGGGCGGTAAGAGACCTTGTAAAGAGAAGTGCAACATCTCCTCGTTGTTCTGTGGCTGCTCACTCAGTGGCGTTTTTACTCTGCGAAGGGGTCTCTGCATATCGGTGCTCCTTGTACTTTAGTGCGCGTAGAATAGGAAATGCGCTAAGGATACATCTTCTGCCAGGGCGGCCTTCTCCCTAGCTAGTTCTCAGGCATATCTCTACCTCTCTTTCTCTCATGAACACACTAACGCATCTGCAGAGCAGATGTACACGGTTTTTGCCGCAACCTACGTTTATTTCGGTAATGGTGACTCGTTTGGCTAAGACGTACTTAGCAAGTCATCAGCCCGATGTAGCAAGCGCTAACATTACTTTATACATGAATACCGTAAAAAGAATGTATATATAATACATTACATAAGTTTTCAGGAAAAAGCAAGGGGTAGGAAGAGAAAAATCTAGCAAGTGACGAAAAAAGCATTCTTAGCGGTGAAAGGCCTCTAAGCGATATTTGTGCTGTGTCCAAATTTGCGGTAGTACGTAACAAAAGAGTTGGTATAAATATGGTCCTTACTACCTCGCCAAGCATCGTTCAAAGAAGTCGTAGGGACACTGGCAGACTACCTATCACCAACTCTTTTGTTCATCAGCACTTACGTGTGCTTCGTCTTAATCGGCGGAAAAGATATGTTGCCCCTCTGGGCAATAGTAAAGCAAATTGCCGTCCTCATCAGTAGTTGGCTCATTCTCCGTCTCAACATCAACGAGCAAAATTCCCTCATCTCCATCTTCATCGCACGTGTGGTACTTGATACCTTCAACATTCATGGACTTCCCTCTTTTCTGTTCTGCATGTAGGTACTACTTAAGCTACCGTTTTACAAGGAGGTCTACGAAAGTACACTTTTGCCCTCCTCTTATCCTCTGAAGATATAGACGTTTTTTTCGATCTTCAAAAAAAGTCCTCCGAATAGGTAGCAAGTACTATCAATGCAAAAGCGGAAAACATGCTCTGTGTCGAGGAAAATGAAAGAGGCCAGTTAGTACTTTTTTGTCAAAAGTACTAACAACATGAAGGCTCTAAAAAAAGTTCTTATACTGCTTTTCTGGGTCGGCAATTTGGTACAAGATATCGCGATGTCACAGACCGAACTTCAACAACCAGGTTAGCGACGTAACAAAACGAACTCGAATGCATGATGCGCTCCCTCTGGACACTCTCAAGAAGCGTCCATGAGATGGCTAGCGCATTGAGTGAGCAACCAAACGAACAAACAAACAAACACGAACCAAAAGTGGACGTGTCATAGCACAAAGAGGTGTAGCACGTCCGAGGAGACTCTTTGCTCACAAAAGAAACAAACATAGGAGTAATTAACAACAAGAAGGAGTACGTTTGGGCTTGCGAGATGCTTTCCAGTATCTCATACATCGTTACGCGGGTCCAAAAGCTGTAACTAGATAGAAGGGAATATCTACATGTCCAAATATATCGCTCGTAGCATCCGCTACATTCTGCCGCTCGTTGTCCTGCTGCTCATCGTGGCTTACCTTATCCTGTCGCCAGCAACGTTTACACATGCGGCAGCCTCAACACTACAACATGTAGTCGTCCCTGTTATGCATGCTCACCAAGCACATCCTAATTGGTACTGGCGTCCATAGCTAACGGAGTTATTCGTTGTATGAGGACACGAGGAGTAAACGGCATATCTTCTGCCATTACTCCTCGCACTCTATCTCAGTGTCTCTTATAATGGAGGCTAACCAACCTCCCACCTCCTGAGCCTTACGATGTCCTATCTCGTCCAAAGTCTTTAGGCTGACTTCTCCAAGCCTTAGAGCATCCTGGATATTTCCCTGAATTGCTGCAACTCTTGCTAAGCCATATCGTCCAAGTGCAATCAGGTCTTGATCGTGTTCAGGAACGAGTGAGAGCATTTCGCGAAAGGTGACTTCCGCCTCTCCTATCTTTCGTTGCTTAATATACAAATTACCATACTCATAAAGTACATTAGTCGTGATCTGATGCCTGTTAATCTGACGCGCAAGTGCTAAGCCTTCTTGTAGGTGTTTCTCGGCTTGGATATAGTTTCCTTGCTCACTTGCTGCCCGTCCCAGGTTACTAAGCAGAACAATAATCCATTCTCTATGTTCAATCTTGCGTGCTTGAGCTAGACCTTCCTGTAAGTAGGCTTGTGCTTGGGCGTAGTTCCCTAATTCATATACAGCTTCTCCCAGGTTGCTAAGTAAGAGGCTGATCCATTCACGATGCCCAAGCTGACGTGCCAAGCTCAGTGCTTCCAGAAAGTATTTTTCTGCTTGAATATGATTTCCCTGTTCACCAGCCGTTACCCCTAGATTAATAAGGATAGTACAAATGCGTTCACGGTCTCTGGTCTGTTGAGCAATTGCCAATCCGTCTTGCAGATATGCTTCGGCCTGAGCATAGTTTCCCTGGCTAGCTGCTACCGAACCGAGCATTTCCAATAGACTGCTGATACGTTCCTGATTTCCAATTTGCTGGGCGAGCATTAATCCTTCTTGTAGATATGTTTTCGCATGCGCATATTCCCCTTGTTTCAAGGCTATCCAACCAAGGTCGTTGAGCAGGGCACTCGTATGCTCTTGATCTTTAGCGTTACGAGCCAGCCTTAAGCCATCTTGAAAATGGGCTTCGGCCTGGGCATACTCGCCTTGCGTTTGGGCGATGCGTCCAAGATAGAGCAGAGTTTGAGTGATGTGGGCAGTATCTGAACGCTGCTGCGCGGCTTCGTAGGCATGCTGTAACCACTGTTTCGCTGTTGGATAGAGGCCGCGCGAGAGCAGGTAGGGTGTGAAGGCAAGCACGGCACGTATAAGATAGTTGAGCTTGCCTGTTGTATAGGCTATATCAAGAGTGGCAAAGATGAGATGGTTTTCTCGTTCTAGCAGGTCGTAGTCTTTTTCGTACTCTTCTACAGATGTGGTGATGTAGCTGATGAATCGCTCATAAGCACTGGCACCCTTGAGTTGCGAACGTGCATAGTCGGCGATGGTCTGGTGCAGTGTGTAACGCTCGTTGTCGCTGCTCTCTAGCAGACCAGCATCGCTCAGCATATCGAGCGTTTCTACGGTACAGTTGGCAACGGCAAGGGCCGCCTTTTCTGAGAACGTGTTGGGCTTGGATGGAAAAACAGATAGCGCATAGAGTGCCTGACGTACCTGTAAACTCAGTTGACGGTCTGTGACGGAGAAGACCGATTGCAGGGAGAGACGTACATCCGAGGACAGGCTAGAATGTCCCTCAGCCGCTTCTTGTGGCTCGCTCAGATGCAGACGTTCTTCGGCATTGCTCAGACGTTCCAGAGCCACATTGACACGGCGGATTTGCCTATTGTGTGATTGTTTGCGCAGGTAGTTCCCGATGAGTGTCAGCGCAAGCGGGAGACCCCCAACGGCGGAGACTAGATCGCTTGCTCTCTGTACCTCTTCCTGTATCACAGCGGGAGCGAGCGTGGATAGGAGTTTCATGCTATCTTTCTCGCCCAATTCTCGAATGCCAATAGCGCCATCAGGAGCAAAGTGCGTAGCCAACGCTGGAAAACGGGTGGTTACGAGATGCGCGCAATCGGGGCCGCCCACCTTGAATAGCAACGCATGCTCAATTTCCCATGCATCATCAATGACCACAAGCATGCGGCGTGTTCCAAGTACGGTGCGAATAGCCCTTGCTCGCGCCTCATTGCTCGTTAGCTCCGCCATCTCTATATCTGGCACCGCTAGCAATTTTCCCCAACGACTCAACATACTTGATATGTTTGGTTCGGGTCCAAGTCCTGCCCATAGGATGCCATCACGGAAATACGCGCGTATCTTTTCATCCTGTACCAGTGCGATTGAGAGTGCTGTCTTGCCTACACCGGGCAAACCGTTCAGTGCTGTCAGAGCAACGCTTTGACCAGAACAGAGACGCTCCCTTAACTGTGCCAGCTCTCCATCGCGTCCTACCAATGCCAGGGCTGAGCGTCGTGGAATAAGAGGATCATACAAAGGCTCGTTTCCTGCACTCGCAGTATCTTCCTGTGTTACTCTCTCTGGAATATCTTGTGTAATACTATTTTCATTCTCTATGAGGGGGGCTTGTTGAGCAGCGTGCAGTTCTGAGATTTTTGAAGACACCCAACTTTCTGATGCTTCCAGGTCGAGTTCCTGCTCACTCTTGCCAAAGAGCACACAGAGTTTTTCGCGGAAGTAGGGACCTGGGCGAGTTAAGCCGCGTTCCCAGCGGCTAATGTTCACGGTGCTAGTACCGAGAAGGTTTGCCAACTCTCGTTGTGACCACTTATGAACAAAGCGTTCCTTCGTCAAGCGGACACGTGGTTTAGGATCTATCCCTGGTATTTGCATTCGCGCTCCTTCCAGAGAGGAAACAGAAAAAATGTTATATCTGTTAATAGAAATGATAACATAAGGTCTTCCTAGTGTACATGGTTTTTAAGCATAATTAAGTCATACATGAATAACATACGCGTTCTGAACCTTTCAGGAGTATGACAATGCCAAAACTTGCAGTACAAGAAAAACCCGTTACTAATGATATTCGTAGTATGCAACCTGTGCACACAGTACAATCTCCTCAAGAAGCTGCTAAAGATGTGTTTCTCCATTTTTCACTACTCGACGCTTTACCATCGGGGCACATATTGGTAATAAACCGGAAATTAGGGACACTTTCGCATATTGCAGTAAAAGACGAGCATGCACGGCTATTGGGGGAACAACAATTTACAGTAAGTGAAATGCACATTCTCTTGCCACTTCTGGAGTCATTTCCTTTCTACAGCCCGTATGAGGTACTCTTCGCGCATTTCTATTCCGATGATGTGACGGAGCGCATTATCACACGCGCTCGTAAGCATCTTCAAAAAGCGCAAGAAGAGGGGGCGTGGGACCAGGAGATGAGGTCGGTACGTACGACGCTCTCGCGCACGCGACTCAAGCTTCGCGAGCTTGGCCTGAACATCTCCTCTATCCTGGAGACAGGCTACATTCTCAAGGTCGTGTCCTTAGCTCGTTTGCCGGAAGAAAATGAGTTGTCCAATGTAACTCCGAAATGAAAGAGGAATCCAGCGTAGCTCCGAAAAAAGTACGGGGACGAAACCTCACAGAGATTTTCGAGATCGTATTCGTTCACACCAAGGTGTCTGTGAAAGCAACATTCTCTGCGTTGAGGAGGGGGAGCGAGATGATAAAGTGGCTTCCCCGACCAAGTGTACTCTCCACGCTGATCGTCCCATTGTGTTGCTCAATGATGCCCCTGGCAATTGAGAGGCCAAGTCCCATTCCTGGCTGAGAGCGAGCGTTTTTGGCCCGATAAAAACGCTCGAAGAGCCTGGGAATGTCGGCTTGATCGATGCCTATTCCTGTGTCTGCAATGGTGATCGCCAGGTGTTGGCCTCTCATTTCTCCCAGTATCGTCACCTTGCCATCATCGGGCGTATATTTACAGGCGTTTTCCAGGACAATCAACAACACCTGCTTGAGGTAGTCAGCATTGCCAGAGACGACGGCATCCTCAAGGGCCTCTAATCCTTGACATTCCATGCTTATATTGCGGTTGGGAGGACACCCCTGGCGGTATGCCTCGCCTATGATATCGATGATGAGTAAGGGTTCGCGGGCAAAGGGCGCGCGGGCGTCGGTGCGGGCGAGCATGAGCAAGCGCGTGACCAGGCGCGCCAGACGCTCAGCCTCGATACGGATATTTTCCAGCGCGTTGGCTTGAAATTCTGGGTCGCTTCCTTGCTCTTTTTTCATGAGCTCTAGTGAGGAGAGCATGATCGTCAGTGGTGTACGCAGTTCGTGTGAGACATCCGCCAGGAAGCGGCGCTGGAGATCATTGACGTTCTGCACTTGCTGGTAGGCGTCTTCCAGCGAGTTCAGCATTCCATTGATGGTCTGGGCCAGGCTGTTGATCTCGTCGGGACGCTCCTCGGAGTGCAAGCGCAGTGCGTGATCGCTGGCTATAGTTATGCGCGAAGCAGAATCCGCGAGACGCTCCAGGGGGCGTAACACCTGGCGTACCAGCAGCCAGACCAGCAGAGCAGTCAGCGTCAGGGCGACAAAGACACCAATGTACATGAGCCTGAAGAGCAAGATCTGTTCTTCACTATCGCCGGTGATTCGTGCGGCGATGACATATCCCTGGACCTGTCCTCGTATGATAACGCCGCGCCCATAGAGAAGAAATGGCCTGTTCTCGAACGTGATAGCATCGACACGATCCGCGGCAATTGCTGGCCGGAGTTGAGATAGCGGCAAGGTGAGCCTGCCCATATTCCTTGAACTGGCAATGGGCGTCCCCTGCTGACTCTGGTATTGCAGGTAGATCTCGGGCGTACTGAAGGCGTCCAACTGGTTTCGCACAAGAGAAAAATTGGCACCTGGTTCCTGAGCGAGAGCTTCAGATAAGGAAGAGACACTCTGGCGCAAGCGTTCTTCATTCAGATTCTGCAAGATCGTATGAGCTGCGAGAAGCGTCGTCAGGACAAATGCAAGCATGCCAACTGCCAGGATCCCAATGAGCCAGAGCGTCAGACGAGTGCGTATAAGGCTGAGCCAGAGCGCCAGGCGGGTCTTTACAGGCGTAGGAGTCGTAGGAGTCATAGGGGTCATCCTCTCAACACATAGCCGACACCGCGAATCGTCTGAATCAGGCGTGAGCCGCCGTGTGCTTCCAGCTTTTGGCGCAGATGCCCCATGTGTACCTCCAGCACGTTCGTTTCCAGGTCAGTGTCATAGCCCCACACCTGTTCCAGGAGTTGATCGCGGGTCAGCACCTGCCGGGGATGGCGCATCAGTAGAAGCAGCAGATCATACTCGCGCGTCGTCAGTTCTATCAGCGACCCGCCGCGGTGTACTTCGCGGGTGACCTGGTTCAGTTCCAAATCGTCGTAGGTGAGAAGTTCCTGGCTGCCAGGATGCCGACGCAGCACCGCTCGCATCCGCGCTACTAATTCGTCGAAGGAAAATGGCTTGGGCACATAATCGTCCGCGCCCAGACCCAGAGCATTCACCTTATCAGTGACATCATCACGCGCCGTCAACATGATGATAGCAATGTCATCGAGGAGGTGCAGACGGCGGCAGAGCTCCAGCCCATCAATACCCGGCATGGTGATATCCAGCAACGCCAGGTGCGGTTGATATTTTTTTGCCGCTACCAGACCAGTCTCACCATCAGGGGCAGTGTATACTTCAAAGCCTTCATAGGCTAGCCCTCGCTTGAGCAAGGAGATAATTTTCTGGTCATCATCAACCAGTAAGACACGAGTCGCCATAGAAATTCCTCTCATAAGAGACAGTAATGAAAAGAGTTGTATGCAGAGGAGAATAGACCTGGGCATCCTCATGCTCTTCCCTTTACAGATAAAAGCATACCACACCTATCCTTTTACAACAGAGTCTGCACAGCTCGCTTGTGGGCTACAGAAAGCGCCTTTATCAAATCTTTATCTTCGCTTCATCCTAGCTCCAGGAAGAGCAGGTATCCTAAGAGTGTCACGATAAACCGATGGCTCAAGGAGATAGAAAAACCTTCTGATATGTTCGTGCTCCTCCCGAACATGCTGAAAGGTGGACCACAATCCAGGTTGTTTTTTGAGGAGAGTAGTAAGAGTAGTAAGAGTAGTGGTAGTAGTAGAAATAGGAATTCATTAGGAATTCATAAAGAAGGAAAGACTTCTATGGCACAGCATATCATTGGAGGGGCGGGTTCGCTGCCTAACTCCACTTCGCACACCCCTTCGTTACATACCGTCCTCATATTACGTTTGACATGTGGGCTTGTGGCTCTGTTTGGTGCTTTCATCTCGTTCGTCGGGACAAGTTGGGATATCCAGTGGCACTCGCTCATTGGGCGTGATCGTACCCTCATTCCCCCGCATGAGGTGATGCTGACTGGAATCACGATAGGCGGCATCGCGGCTCTGACGGTCATCATTACGGAGACAATCTGGGCGCGACGCTCCCCGAGCATGGCACAACAGTTTACGCCCTTTGCGGGTCTGTTCTCAGGCCCACTGGGAGCCTATATCGTTGGCTACGCCGCCCTCAACTCAGCGGTTGCATTTCCCCTGGATACCTACTGGCATACGCTGTACGGGATTGATGTGACCCTGTGGGCACCGTTTCATATTATGATTATCAGTGGGATGGCACTGATGGCCTTTGGATCCGTTTACATGCTGGCTTCAGCCGCACACCTCGCAGCACGTCTCCATGAGAAAAAGGCAGAGCGCAGTGCCTACCTGGGCATGATTGCTGCGTTTGCAGCCTGCCTGTCCCTGTTCACGCTTCTCGTGGCTGAGGGGAGTAGTTCTGATCGTTCTGTCTCGCTGGGTTTCGCCTCCTTCAGTCTGTTTCCTGTCCTCGCCGCCCTTCTGCTGGGCTGTATGCTGGGTGGAGCAGTCTATGCACTTCCCTGGAAGTGGGTCGCCACCAGTGTTGTCGGGGTGTCGTTCCTCTTTGCGTTGATTGATCAACTCGTGGTTCCACCTGCTCTCACCTGGCTGATGCAAATTGAACAATTGACCTTCCGCGCTGGACACGCTAATCCCCCACCGGTTTCGCTGGTCGCCGTTGCGTGGCCCTTGCTCTCTCTGGTGAGCGCAGTCGTGATCGACCTGTGTGTCCAACGTGCCCGACAGCAGGGCTGGTCACAGAGACGCCTCTTCATGAGTATCGCTCTGGCAGCACTGGTTGGGGGGATTCCACTCACTCTCGAAAACCCTGTGGTTGCTCTGGACCTGGCGGGTGGTCTCGGTGTGCTTGGAACGCTACTCTCACTTGTCGTTGGGGGTCTGGGAGGCGTCGTAGGCACAACGCTTGGTCAGAGTATTGGCGCGACGACACGCACATTAGAAAGGTAGAGAAAAAAGTATGTCAAAGATGGTTCTCCAACGGATGTTCCTCATTCTCGGAGTGATCGGACTGGGATTTGTCCTCATCGATCTAGTGATTTCGATAGCTGCGACCTTCCCCAGCGCGACTCCGGCACGCGTAGACCATGTGACGGCTGGTCCCTATCACCTCGCCGTCAGTTTGTATACTAACCCTGCCAATGCTGGCTACGCCTTAGCGTTTGCCGTTGCCCCAACGCAAGCCGTCGATGGGTCCCTGACCTATCATACGTCTTCTCTTCCAGGCCGGGGGGTCGATGCGACCCCCATCCGAGCAACGTTTCACGCCGTTCCGAACGTGCGCAATGGAATACAGGGCGCGGCAGAGATTACGGTCAAGGGTCCATGGACCTTACAAGTCACGGTGGATGGTGCTGCGGGACAGGGAGTTGCCAACATCCCGATTACAGCGGTAGCACTTCCTCCCATTCCTGTCTGGCTTGGCTGGAGTATAGGGTTTGTCCCATTCTATGTGTTGTGTGTGTTCTTCGTGATGCAACTGTCTCGTGACAAGAAAACAGAGCAGACGGGAACCGAACAGACGCCTGTTCCACAGATGAAGGGCGACACACTCACTGCCTAGCACGTTGCTATACTGGAAAGGTCTAGTAGGAAGGGAGACAGAGACCTGCGAAGAGATTTCGCAGGTCCGTTCAGACAAGAGCGAACGCTCTGAAGGTGATATGTGTATGAAGACATTTAAAAACAGCGTCGGGTGCGAAGACCGCACACCGAGAACAGAGGTGCAACGTTTAACGTCCCGTGAGATTGAAGTACTGACACTCGTCGCCGAAGGGTATACCAGTCAAGAGATCGCCAAGCACCTGGTCCTCAGTATCAAAACGGTCCAGGTGCATCGAACACATATCACAGAGAAGCTAGGTCTTCATACCATTGCCCATTTGGTCCGCTTTGCCCTGCGTCACAGACTCATTGAACTTGAGGGGTAGTAGGGTCATTATTCTCAATGAGAAGGAAGAGGGTCAAGAAGGGTAGCTCCAGAGGGAGGAACCAATACCAGTTTCTCTGTGGCTATGAAATAGACCTTCGCTGGCCTTGCCGGATGTATTGGAAGTGATAGAGGTGCTCACCATCACGGCGGTCTCAACACAGATGTCCCCTTGCTGGCCGCTCTGTGTAGAGGTGAAACCCCATTGGGGGCATGACAGGGGCAAGCTCCAAGGGAGTTTAAAGACGAGTCCTACGGACCCATGGACGCCCACAAGGGGCAAGCCCTGTCATGCTCCGACCCACTTTGCAGGCTCGTGTGTGAATAAGTTGGACTCAATGGGACAAGCCCTGTCACTCCTCTCCACGCGGGCTTCAATAACTTTTGAATAGCCCTGACTCAATGGTGAAGCGCTTGTCTGATCCACTCGTGTTGTGGTACCCTATCTTTCTCAGTAGTACGACAGATGAGGAGTCTCACAAAGGATGAATGTATTTTTGACAGGAGAGAACGTCCTGCTCCGCCCGCTGGAGCTTGATGACCTGGATGTGTTCTGGACGTGGTTTGCAGACCGGGAGGCAACCAAGTACGCCCTGGGAACATGGCTTTTTCCCTGGTCGAAGCATGAAACAGAAATGTGGCTGAAACGAACGCTCCAGGACAAAGAAACACTGACACTCGGCGTCATGGACAAAGCAGCGGGCCAGTTGATTGGATATGCAGGGATCACCTCGATGAGTCGTGTCAACCATTCTGGCGAGTACTACATCTTTCTGGGTGCGAAAAGCAGTTGGGGGAAAGGGTATGGAACAGAAGTGACACGACTGATTGTTGACTATGGATTTGCGAGCTTGAATCTGCATCGGATTATGCTCACTGTTTCAAGCCTGAACACGGGTGGAGTGAAAGCGTACACGAGAGCCGGGTTTCAGCAAGAAGGGGTGCTGCGTCAAGCGTGTTACCGTGATGGTGCCTATCATGACAAGATCGTTATGGCAATCCTTCGGGTCTCCATCCTTTAGGGGAAACCGGTAAAAATGTAATGTAGGGAGACCGCAAGGGTCTCCCCTACATTTTTACACGGTTCCATGTGTAGGGGAGACCCTTGCGGTCTCCCTGTTTCCCTCGAATGAATGGAGAGCCAATCCTTCGCCCTCAGTAGGAAGCTCACCTATAACTGTTTCTTATACGTCCCGTCCCCTCAGTATCTTATACTCCTGTTCTATACTGTCTTACTTTCCAAGAAACCTTTCCCACACAAGAGTACTTTATGTCGCCCACCTGGTAAAACTTACCGCGTAGCGCAAGAGAGCAGGAGAGTGGCTTGGTACAGTATAGCTGTTACCGAGCCACTCTCCTGCTCTCTCGCACCAGTGCTTCCTCAAGCGTAGGTCCGATACTTCCCTATAGCTGAGACAGGTTCGCCTACTGGCAGGACAGGAAGATATTGTGAGACCGCCGCGAGAATCTCCCTTGTTGTGAACGGTTTGGTCATGTAGGTAGTGGCTCCTGCTAACTGTCCTTTGAAACGTGATAGAACGCCATCATGCCCAGAAAGCAGAATAATCTTCGTCGCGTCGAAGCGAGGCTCGGACCGCAACAAACGAGCAATAGCGTAACCATTCATATCTGGCAGACGGACATCGAGAAAGATGAGTGCTGGCACAAGGTCTGGTTGTGTCTTCATAGCACACAACGCCTCGGTTCCATTCGCATAACAGACTGTCCCGATCTCTTCCCGTTGCAAGGTAACTTCCAAAATCTTTCTGACAACGCTCGAATCATCAATAATCATGACCAGCTTACGCATGTGTTACTTTCCTCTAGCTGCGGGCTTTGAAATAGGAATAAAGTATATCTCTACGAACAACACCTGAGGAAAGTATATATATGGAGAGTTTAGTTCATCTCCTCTAGCCCTTCGTGCCAATACCGAACTTCAATTTTTTCTAGCAGCAGATAGCAGGTAAACTTTTGCTTGAGCGTTGCTTGCTTATGAAGAGTACAAATATGCTATACTGCAACGCCTCACTTGCAGCCTCAACCAATAGCCTACAACCTCTTGCTTATGAAGAGTACAAATATGCTATACTGCAACTGACCGAGAGAGGGTTTGCAACTATTGAAGGGAGGAAGCTTGCGATGAGAAGTCGAGAGAGTATAGAGAGTATAAAGAGTATGAGGATGGCTCCGACGCGGCTGTATGCGTTTTTGCTGCGCTTACGTCCCGTGCAGTCGGGGACGTTGATGGCGTTTTCAGGCGAGTTTGTGCATGGCGCGTTCCTGCGCTGGTTGCGCGAGACCGCCCCCGATGTCTCGATGTGGCTGCATGACGGCAATAAGCGACGCCTCTTTACGTGTTCAAGCCTGCAATTCGATTGGCCTGCACAACGAATGTTGAGTGCCGAGCGTGAAAACGTGCATCTTCCCCTGGACCCACAAAAAACCTATTTCATTCGCATTACGCTCTTGCTTGGTGAGTTGTTCCCTCTGTTACATGAAGCACTCATGCGCTACTACCCTAACCCGCATCAGGTGACACAGCACTTTTTACAACTGGGCAAGCAGCGTTTCACGCTCGAAGAGGTCATTCTTACACCGTCTCATCCCTCCGGTCAATGCGGCTTCACCTCGTTGACGACGCTGGTCGAGCAGGCACAACAGGTAAGTAGTCATATCCTTGAGCAGGTGACGCTCGATTTTACGTATCTGACCACCTTTAACCGTTCCAGCAATACGCAAGGGTATGGTCCGCACTATGCCCTATTGCCACTGCCACATTATGTTTTCCCCAATCTCGCGAAACGTTGGGAAGATATCGCGCCGCCAGAGCTTGCGGGCATCATACAACGTCGGCTCATCGAAGATTACACACTCCAGGATGGCATCATCATCACTGATTACGACCTGCGACCGCATCGTATCCACTTCACAAAGCATGTACAGCAGGGCTTCGTGGGACGCTGTACCTATAGTGTACGCGATCCGCGAGCTAGTCGCATCACGAACGACGGTGCGGATGAAGAGAGTCGTGAGAGCGGAAGATCACCGCTCTCTATCCCGCAACAAATCTGGCTGCTCTCACAACTGGCCTTTTACAGCGGCATTGGCTATAAGACCTCGATGGGCATGGGACGCGCACAGGCAGTGTGAGGTGTTTGAGGTGTTGTCCATCTTTTCGCTGCTCGTTACCTGCCAAAGAAGCGTTGCGTGAACGTGGCAATGAAGCTGATTTCGATGAACAGACCAATCACCGCCTCGAACGCGGCAAGGGTCGTGACCGGACTGGCAAGCGTGAAGGGTCCAGGCAGAAAGCCGCGCCCATGAAATGCGGTGATGCTAAAGACAAGAGCCTCTCTGAACGGAAGCGCACCCGCCAACAGGTAGATGATCGTGAAGACAAGTACCGTCAGCACGTAGATAATCACGCTCCGTTCGGGCTTATAGCCGTATCCCGCCAGGATGTCGAGAAACCAGGAGAAGAGGTATGCGGCACCCGTGCGTATCCTATCCCACACGACATGCACACCCTGACGGATACCGGTGTGTCGTGCTTGTTCCTCAAAGGATACATCGGTTCCCCACAGCAGGTGCCGCCAGAGGATCGCACGTTGCAAGACCTGGGCACGGTAGGCGAAGGGAATGGCCTCTTCGTTCATGCCCTGCGCTCGCATCGCATTGGCAAGTTGACGATTGGCGCGTGCGGCTGCTTGATAGGTGTCAAGGTGACGTCGTTTTTCCCTGCCAGGCTTCTTGTGAGCATCGTGTAGGGACGAAGAGCGCGCCAGCGTCTCATCACCAAGGGGTATCATGCGCCGCCAATCGAGGAGAGCGAGGTTGCAATCGCTCCAGTGGATATCGGAGAGTAGTACACAGCCCCATGTCTTGTCGGAAAGTGTGACCTTTTCGAGTGCGGTGGCGTTGTCGCAGACCGCATGCCGTAGATCAGCTCCTGTCAACCACGCTTTCCGCAAGTACGTCCCTTCCAGGTGCGCATACATCATATTCGCCCCTTCCAGGTGCGCCCTGCGGAGATACGCCTGCTCCAGGTGCGCCTGGAACAGTGTTGCCTGCTCCAAGTGGGTCAGGCGAAGGGAGGTATGCTGCAGAAACGCGCCGCGCAGTATTGACCCTTCCAGATGCGCCTCGCTCAAGTCTGCATGTTCCAGGTGGACGCCTGCCTGTGCTCGCTGCTCTAGCGTCGTCGCGATCCACTCCTCTTGTGTCAGACCACCACGCAGGCAAGCGAGTGGTAGACCGCGCAGATTGATGTGTCGCAGGTCTGCCCCACGCAGGTCGAGGCCCTGTCGTTCGCGCTGTGCGGGGTCACTCCAATCGATAGGACCACGCCCGTCCTCGTGCGTTACCAGGAGCCACTCGATATCGGCGCGTGTGAGTTGTATATCTTTGAAGGGATAGATGCCCTGCTGAATATCAGGTATGATAGTCAAACGTTGACGCAAGAAGCTTTGGCGTTCGGCATCAATCTCCGGCTTGATGCGCCACGAGGAGAGTGTAAAGTGCGGTTGTACTGCAATTGAAGAGATTTCCTGCTTATTCACGAGGAATACCTTCCATTCTACTATCACACAAACTAGTAATTTCTACCTACAATTATCCAATTATCTGCCTTTAGTAGATAGTTGTGCTATACTACATAACCAACGAGATTAGAATGTATTAGACTCGTACAGGATTATGCAACTCAGTCGCTTTGTGACATCTACACGCATGTTATCTCTTGGGAAGCGGTGGCAGTATGTCACCAATAGTACGGTTAGCCACGCGTGAATAGATCACAACAGGTTGATTAGTGCGAGCATCGTTCAGGGCTATCCAGGGAACGTCTCTTTGCGCGTACAATCGAGCGAGGGCTGTGAATAGCCAGAGCGGAAGTTTACCAGTTATGATCAATCCATGATTCGAGGGTAGCTCTGGAAACACGAGTTGATCCGCCTTATCGTAGTCGAGATAATGGTACTTGGGATGCATGAACATGACCAAAGAGTCGTTGTGCGTCTTTACCTGTACATCCAGGGTGTCCTGGGGTACTTGTTGAGATGCACCTGTTTGTAGAGTAGGAGGTTTTACCCAACCAAGACGAGCATCGAACAGGTGGAATGGTTGATTTCTTGTATGGAGCGTGAGCGCACCATATAACCAGTTGGGAGCGCGACCATATACCCACATAGCGTTTTGAGAAGGTAACTCTTCGACCAGAGGCTCAAGCATATCTGATACCCACTCATCTCTGGTAGAGTAACGTTTATGAAGTTCGTGTGTCAGGTCAGCTACAGGCCCTTGCGCGAGGCTTTGATGCCACTGTTCGAGTTTCCCTCCTGATATTTTTGGTGAGCTAAACAATGCACTGACTCGCTCAATGAGCGCATCGAACACCTCGTCTCCTTTAAGGTTGGGAACACGCACTTTACGATCCAAATTCGTTATTGTGCCTCTGAGAATCGGATCATTTGGTTTTGATGTAAGAAAGGACCCTGGCGGTAGTAGAGATTGAAGCTCGGCAATTGACGTCAGGTTTTTATTCAACTGAGTGTAGTGATGCCACGTTTTAGTATCCTCCACTAACTTATCTATAAGCAGGAGAATAGAGTGTGTGCAGTTCTGGAAGATACAGGTGTCGTTGTCCGTTGGCTTACCTCCGACATCGACGATGAATGGCATGTAACGACGTGGAAGATCGTGGCAAACAAGGTCCACGAATATCTGGTTATATCTCGCGTAGCTCTCGTTATCGCGTACATTTCTCCTTATCTCAAGCACGGTGTTGAAATCGCCTTCTGAGAACCAGTCGCCCTCTACGTCTGTACTGGCACGCAAGACATAGTGAGGAATTTCGCGATTACGTAACTCACGCGTCAAGTTATAGGTCAAAACGGACTTGCCTGCATGAGGTGGCCCGCCGACCAGGATAGCTGGAAGGTCTTGAGGAGTAAGTATACTATTCTCTGTAGTATCTGCGTTAACCATGTGTTCTTTCCTTCCTTTTTAGGAATAGGATTTCATATCTACACAAGAAAATAGGAAGAAGTGATGCAAAAGTACGAAGGGTATAGTGAGTACAAACATACATTCGTAGCCACGCTCGGTGGTAAGCCTCAGGTTGTGACCTTCACGCTGGACATGCTTTTGCAACAAGGCATACCTATTTACGAAGTCATCGTCATACATCCAGCAACCTCGCCAAGAATTCAGCAATCGCTAGACCGGCTCCGCGCTGAATTTGTTGGCAACTCCTACACCTTTGAGGGTCGTAGCAACGCCATATATTTTCGTCAGCAGATATTGAGTCACTACGATAAAGTTATCGACGATATCGTCGATGAGCCAACAGCCAATGGTACGCTCGACACCATTGGCGAGTTGATTCGTGGCTTGAAACGCCAGCAACGTATCATTCATTTCTCCATTTCTGGCGGACGACGCCTGATGAACTTTCTCTCCTTCTCGGCTGCCCTGCTGTACTTCGACACACCCGACGAACTCTTGCATCTCTACACGCCTGAGCATGTGCGGGAACGTGCCGATGCCAGTGGTGCTATGCATATCGCACCAGACGAAGGCCGTCGCCTGATCGAGGTGCCGTTCGCGCGTGCGGCGCAACCATTCTTCGCCGTGATGCTCAACCGCTCGCCCTCTCATACTCTGCAAACGCAGCGTGAGCAACAGAAGGCAGAGGAGCAGAGACGTTGCCAACACGTTGTGAACAAGCTCAAAGACCAGGAGCGAGAGATTCTGCAAGCTATCGCGCAAGGACTACATCCGCATGAGGTCGCACGCACTATGAACTTCGCTTCATCAAACATCAGTTATCACACACGCAAGATTTATGATCTATGTCGCAATACCTGGGCCGTACCAGAAAACGTACGACTAGACTATCGTTTTCTCCAAGAGAAGTTTGCCGACTACTTCTTTGACAAGGGAAGTATATCCCATCTGTAAAAAAAAGGCATTACAATTAGTTTGAGAAAATTTATAAGTAAACTCAATGCATCTCATCAAAAATTCTGTTACTATGTTGGTCGAGGGAGATGAAAGAAAACGAGAGTAGAAAGGGGAACGCCATTGTCCCAATCGCTAATCGCATTTGATACCGATCATATAAAGGGCTATGTCTTTGGTACGAACAAGCTCAGAGAGATTCGTGGCGCGAGTTCTCTGCTGGATAGCCTTAACCGCGAAGAAACAGAGAAGGCCGCCAAAGGATTTGGAACTGAGCCGCTTATCTATGCAAATGGTGGCTCAGCACTCTTTATGGTTGACTCAAATGAGCAACAGGACTCGACTCAGAGGGCAGTAGAGCTAGGGAAAGAGGTGCAAAGGTTATATCGAGAGAAGACGGGCGGTGGAACCTCGATCAGTTACGCCATTCAGCTTATTCCAGCCTACACTGGCGAGAAAGACATCAGGGAGGTTGAAGAACTCGATGACGGCGTTTTGATGAAGGACGTGCTACACCTACTTCGTGTACGTCTGCGCCTCGCAAAAGATAGCCTCGGTCTACCGCGAGATGCGAACATGACGCTACCTATCGCGCAACCCTCATATGCCTTGCTCTGTACGTGTGAGTCGTGTGGTGTCAACTACGCGGAGTATCTCATGGCAGATAACGACAATCCAGAGGGACGGTATTGTCGGGTGTGTAAGGGAAAACGTGTCGAAGATAAAAAGGTTAGAGATCAACTCGATGAGGCAAAAAATACACCTGTGCCGGAGCATACACTCTGGGGCCGTATTCTAAACGAACTAAAGGAGGTAGGCTACGACCTCACCGACTATCCACAACGCCCGGAAGATTTCAACGTTTTTCGTAGTTTCACACATGGAAAAGAGTACCTGGGCCTGATTTACGCAGATGCGAATAGTATGGGCATAGCAATTGCAAATCAGAAAAGTCTAAACGAGGCTGAAAAATTCGCGGCACTGGTTGATGGTGCCGTTTTTAAGGCAGTGGCGTATGCAATCAACCAACACCTACCTGTGCAAAATAAAACATTCCCTTTTGATATATTGATGGTGGGTGGTGACGATATTGTCGATGCTGCTGGCAAACCTCTTTTCCTTTTGGATTAGGCGACATCACTCCTTTCATGAGGATGCTCAAGCCTTCCAAAGCGTGAGGTACGTGTTTGAGCACGAGGTCGCTCCATCAGCCACGCTCCTA
>JAABUQ010001382.1_pt1 | contig 52675 bp, 60 predicted proteins | sample 5560001 | NCBI WGS metagenome assembly JAABUQ01 (sample SAMN10711888, study PRJNA513371) | rock metagenome | isolation source: Antarctica rocks | place: Antarctica: Victoria Land, Finger Mt nord | collected 2015-12-18
GGAGGGAGGTGGTTAGGTTGGAGGTATTGGTGTAGGGCGCTGGGGAGGGGGCAGGTTGGCGGCGGGTGAGGGCGGAGGGAGGGAGGGTGGTGGAGGTGGTGGGGGTGGGGAGGGAGGGGATGAGGGGGCAGATGGTGAGCTGTGGCGTTGTGGACTTAGTATTTTCTTTTTGAAGTTGGGAGATAGACACGTAGAGCATGTCTTTTGAGTAGTGCTTGCTAGACTTGTCTCAAGGCTCGTGGGACTCAAAAGGGGTAAAAGATGCCCGGAAAGGATGACCTACGATGGGGACGTAGGAGGGGACGGGTTGGGATTGAGAGGTTATGGGGATGGGGTCAGCGCCGGGGGAGGGAGTGAAGAAGGTGAGTGTTGGAACGGCGTCGGCGCGGGGGCCGAGGGCTAGGTGGGCGGCATTGGGTTGGGCGGCATTGGGTTCTGCGGCTGGTGGAGGCGCTGCGTGCGCGGAAATGGTCAAGGGAAAGGAAGAGGAAAGAAAGAGTAAAGAGTGTGAGCGTTTCATGTTTGCTGCTATGTAAGAACCTCTTGACGTTTGTGCTCGTGGAGAAGGTATGGTAGTTGAAGATGGCGCGACAAAACGTTCTCGATGTAAATAGAAGAGGTGGGGATGGAATGTGAGAACGCGTTCGTCAATTGTCCCTTACTGAAGAGCCCGAAGGATCGGGATACTATGAAGCCGTCTACAAGCAAAACGCAAAAGCCAACACACCGGGTATCGCTGTAGAAGCTAAAACTTCAAAATATAAGTTGCGCCTGCTTGGAGCATGGGGAGCTCGTTGCAATTACTAGCGCGCAAAGATCGGCACAGCCCAAAGCTATTGGGCTTCGTCGGCATCCCATTGCTGTTCTCCATCTGCGAAAGAATAATCGAGATCACCCGGGGTGCCAGAACACATGTTGGGATCCATCTGATCCATGACCGGGAAAATCGAGCTCAAATGTGGCGAAGAAAGTGGAGCTAAGAATTCGTCATATGCTAAGTATACTTGAGAAGGACGCGTCAAGTCCGCGCCCCTATTATAGTTGGACGGGCACTCAGGCTGTGCAGGGTCCGTCGCAGTATTCTGCGACGTGTAATCCGCAGCAGGAGGTAGTACGCCGTCTGGCATGTTGTCGGCACTCCTTCCAATCCTAGGAGCTACCTTGTGCAGAAGATCGTCGCACAGTCGCCATGCGCGGCGGGCCGCTACATTATCATCAGACATGCTTCGTAGCCAGTAGACAGCCTTCTTAGCAGCTTCAAGGATGTCGTCGGCCTCGTTGGGCATGTGGTCAGCTCGAAAGGAAAGCTCGAGCATTAGTACCGTACTCGCTTGAACGATGTGATGGACTAAACACCACCACGGGGATACTCGATAGAGGCCTACTACATTTGGGACGTTAGGCAGCATGTTCATCAGATCTCGAGCTGCATGAACGCATCTCGCCGCGGCAGTCCTGTTGAACTCCATGGCCTTTCCAGACTCCTGGGGTATCCGACGATCTACCCTGCAAAGGCATGGGCGGTTGATGATTGTCCGTGTGTTGTAGTAGAAAAAGCCAAGGCATATACGTTGACGAATGAACTGCTGGTCCCGCTGCTTCTTAGTGAAATCAAAAATACTTGGTAGACCCTGCCGCCAACGCTCAAGCTTGTCATCAAGCTTTGCTATCCTGCCCTGTATCTCTGCCCATGTCTGCTTCGATGTACCTGCGCGATAGAGGCGATTCAGGACGGTGTTGGTCAAGATGCTTAGCTTTGTGTGGCAGAGGAAAAACAGAGCCTCACTTGGGGCCACGGCCCCGCCTCCTTCGTTGTCTGGCTGTCTAGACGACGTCCCCGGATGACTAGTGGATTTCTCTGAGAGCGAGGGGGGCGGATCCGAGTCCCACGACTCTTGACTTGAGTATCGCCTGAGGCTCTCGGCGGCTGCTGTGCTGACACCAGATCTTCGCGATCCTTTCACCAGAGAATCTTTTTCGAGTGGAAGCGGCAGCGGGGTGGAGCAATCTGCGTCCAAGAATGAGGTCGGGCGTCCTGTCATGACGGCAAGCATTCTTTCCGTAGAGGACAAAGCCCACCAAACTCGATAACGGACTTCCTTGGATGAATCTGCAATGTTCTTATCCTCATTCTTGAGGTTGAGACCCAAGGTAGCAGCATGGCGGATGGCAATGCCACTAAGGGTCCATGCGCTGCACAGCGGCGAATCAGCTGGATACAAGGATTGTCAGGGAGGTGAATGCCTACCGATTAATCTGGTCGGTCGCCGCGAGATAAAATGCCATCAGACCACAGATCTGTACTTGCTGAAGATCGGGATGGGCCAAAATGCTGTCTCCGTTGAACCCCAGAACTCGTGCCCGGGTAAAATAAACAAGGTGATCTCTCTCATCGCCTTCCAATTCGGCTTGAATCAGATGTGCGTATCGGGCGGCGATGGCAAATATAAGATTGAGGATTGCTCGCCAGTTATCGCCGGTGTTGGCGCTTTGGCTGTTTGAAAACGTATTGTATTGATTGGTGAAAGTTGCCTTCCCAAGAATGGGAAACGCGGGATGGACGATGTCGAGATAGGATTGGAAAAGGAAGTCGGCGATGTGTTTTGGTGGCAACTCATATGCATCAACCTGATCAGAAACCATGATAGAAATGTTGTCGCAATGATACGTTGAGTCACTGATGCGAGCACCTTCACCTTCACCTTCACTACCACCTTGCATAGACCCAGCCTGGCCATCGGTATTACTGCCTGAGGCTGCCGCGGCTCGCCGGCTGAGGCGTTGCATCCAGACCACCTCCGAGTTCTTGCCCACGAAACCTGTGGCTCGAGTAGCTGCACTCTTGTTGAAGTCCTCGTCGACGACATCCATCGATCCTATGGAGCCAACGCGAGCCGATACTCTGGTTTCCCCATCTGGCTCGCTTACGCCGTCGACGTCAGTACCTCTTCGGGACCCTGGTGAAGGAGAGATGTCATCGGGTTCTGGTGATTGTTCCTTGAGCGCGTCAGTATTGCTTGGCCTCGTCATGTACTTGGAGAGCTTGCCTTTTGCAAGACTCGTCGGATGAGGGACTGATGGACATCAGACGCACGAAAGCTCAGATCGCGCAAAAGTTTTTCATATTCTTCTAGCTTCTCAGCCAGTTGTCCGATTTCTCTACCTCATGATAAGCCCAGACCAAACACTTTTTAGCTATTCATGCCCACATAACCCTTACTTCTTGGTCCTGTCTCGTCTCCCATCTGCATAAACACAGTTGATCTTGAAATCCTCGCAGTGTTTGCACACCGGCCTTTCTCCGCTACATTTTGTTTTCCGATGTCTGCAAGGCTCACAAGCGTGGGCAACACGATGCTTCTCAGCCGTCGCTGCCGAAGAAAAGTTGCTGTCTCGACGAAGCCGGGGTATCGCTACCTTTCCACCAGACTGCTGCTGCTGCTGATACGACAGGGCTGACGACTGAGGCCGTTGGGGGACTTGGAAAGCGTCGGTCGGATTTTGAGATTGCGGGGCTGGCTGTTGCGCTGGCTGTCGCTTAGGTGAGGCCGCTCGAGATGCACGTTTGGAAAATGGGTTCCGCTGCGGACCTGACCTCTCCAACGGACCTATGGGAGCTCTCCTCTTCCCTGACTGGCTGGATGATGACTCCTTACTCGAGGCTTGAGGTCGACGATCTGACATCGTCCAATCTCAACTGTTCCGTCTGAGCCTCCAAACTTCTAGTCATTGATCGAAGAGTGGAATGTAGTAGACCCCTTCTGCAAGGAAGCGTAGTGAGCCGGCCAAAATGGAGATGTAAGATTGATGGAAGAATAGATACGATATTTCTCGTCATTCCCGGTGTGCTATTGCGGTATTGTACTCTTCGTATCAAATTCGAGCCCACCCGTCTCAACACGATTGGCTGTGTTTTGAAGGTCAATTGGCTGATAGTTCCGGCGCCTTGCCCAAATTTAAATCCTTGAACAGACGCAGAAGAGTGAATCGATGAATTTTAGAGTGATAATGGCGAACAAAGTCTCCAACGGCCGAGGCGCGAACCAGGGTCGCTTCCGACGATGATAAGGAGACCGAGAGCCACCCAGTGGGTTAAGACACGGAAAGATGCAAGCTATCGAATGCCTAATCGTGTGGTAGAGGATAATGGTCAGCGCAGCGCGAGAGATGCTCAGTTGGAACACGTCCTATATGAGTAGGAGTGACCGTTCGCGCATAAAGAGAATCTAGAATCGCAGCCGGGAATCAGAAAAATCGTCCTTGTTGATGATAGCAGAGCCCTATCAGGGACGAGGGCGCAATATCCGACTAAGAGCAAGTCGAGAATAGATACCTAAATACTTAGCACGGGAACGGTGCCGGTCATACGTCTTGCGCACAGCTGAAATCGACTGCATCACGAAAGCAGACCGGGAATTGGGATAGGTGAGTGTCATGATGATCAAACTCAACGATCCAGGGTCGAGAAACCGGTAGGTACTCCGGAGAACGTCCGGTCGATTGAGCAGTTCTGTCGACGAACGGATTAACGCTAAAATCACTAGCGCGGCGCCACCAGCGGAGCTTTTCCTCCGGAATCCACTTTTACATTACCATGCCAAAGCCAAGGACATAACGTTTAAGCGTAGTTTCATAAGTTGGCGGATGCAAGTCTGATCGCTAAATGCACATTAATCCTGCATGAATCGTTCTTGTTTCCGATCGCGCGTAGCAATCGAGGGAGCAGAAGTGTTGTCTATGGAGCAGTCTCGCACCCCGGATATGGACTCAAGTGTATGACCTTATGGCAGGGGGGGATCGCTTTCTCTTCTTGTGGTCATCGAGTGTCCACTTAGTAGATGTATTCTTTTCTCTAGAAGTTAGCTTGACTCCGGCCACCCATCATGTACGAGCAATATCTCTACATCCAGTCTGATAGTCTAGAAAGAGTTGTCGCTAAGGTTCTCCCAGTCGTGATCGTAAGACTCATCCATCGTGGTTGTGACGCCAATGATGCGCCTTGACGAGCATAGAGGTCCTCTGAGGGCTTTCGTTTGTCGGGGCCGTTGCCCTCACAGCTCGAAGAACGTCTTGTTGTTATGCTGACTGTTTCGCTGTCTTCCTTCCATATTAAGGAATGAATGGGACAAGTACTTGCAATCTGGCGGGAGGAAGTTGCCTCAATAATCAGACCCATGGCAGGAGGTGGTGAGGGAACAAAATTCTATCGTAGGAAAATTTCCATATGACCCTAGATTGATATGAACCCTAGACATTCTTTGGCATAAGGTTTGAGGGCTGAGGCAAGTTTGATGCAACAATCGATGTCCAATGTGCCATAGAGGTCTGAATATTCGAGAATGATTTATACCAGAAAACCTTACAATAAACTGTTGGAAGAAGTTTCAAAACAGTCTAGCAGCCCTTGAAGAAGGCCGTGAAGTCCGGGTTGAATCCACACCCTTCGATCGTATTTCGTACCGGAGACTAACATCTATCTGAAATGTCCATGAATTCCTATGGGAGATTGCTCCGCTAGGTCACGTGCTAGCTTTGCAGCATCAGGTATGCTCGTCTCTGATGCCAAAGGTGGCAGCAAATTGTCAATAGCTCATGAGGAGACTCTATGAATTGGAAAGCGGCGGAATCACGATACCTCGAGGACAAATTCCTGCTTTGACAAGATCCATGCATGTCCTGGGGTATCCTACAGCTAGCTAAGCGTACAGGGTAGCCCGCAGATTTCACAAAGTTTGCGGTAGGCCAGAACAAAGGGTGTGGTCAGAACGGTGACTTCAGTTCCTCCGCCTGTGGTGTGTGGGTGCTGCTGCGTTGAGACCTAACCCCTGAATGCTTGGCATCGTAGAATTTCTTCTTCAGTCCACCTCCATTTCACTACGGCGATCATCATTCCACCGAAGGATTGACGATGTAATCAGGCAGACAAGCTCAGGACACCATGTTCGCAGCCGCTTCAGCCCGCCGTTTGTGAAAGGAGCTGATGTTTTGAAACCCCCTGCCTACTATCAGCCTGCAATTTCCATAGCATTAGAAAGGCCAGTTGCGACTCACTTGGCAAGATCGATGCCCCCGTCATCGTCATCCGCGTCCATCTCCACTCGCGGTGCTTCGAAGTTGATAATACCTCGTGCTTTGGTCGGGCTATCAATGACTACCCCGTTGGTCGCTGGTTGAGGGGGGCTGCTGCTCGGCAACACTGGTGGCTTCAACGGACTGGATTCGGCAGGCCAGAGGCCAGGTGTGCCACCAGCGGCCATCTGAGTGTACTTCCAGAACGGTGCGGGACTGCTGTCAGGCATGTAGCTGGACGGTTTCGCCATAGTGTTGGGCAGCGGAATGTTGAGATTGTGAGGCCTCGGCAAAGGAGTGCGCATCGAATTGCCGTCGTAGCCAAGCCATGCGCCAGAGGTAAGAGTCGGTGAGGAGCCAAGATTAGCGCCCGATGATCCATGTGGACCACGGACAGGCAGTGAGGAAGGGTCGTCCGAGGAAAGATTGGGAAGCCCGTGGGAACCCCCTTCGTGGTTGCCGAGTGCCGAGATTCGTGAACCGCGGGAAGGAGTAAATGATTCCTGCGCGGTGAGTGGATAGACAGACAGACGCGGAGTACGCGCCGTAGGAGAGTCTTTCAAGTTTCCTGTGATCTGCGGGAACGATGGGGCATCGACTGGTGGATCTTGAACTCGAGCGGTTGGTGAACTTGGTGTCGATCTAGATCGATATTTACCGCCTTTACTCTGCTGTCGGTTGATCTCCGCAATAACTTTGGCCCGTTGATTGGTAGGAATGGACCATTTCATGCCTTTGCCTGGCTCGTCGCTTCTCCGTGGTATCTTTTGAAATTGATCATGAATCGATAGGTTGTGGCGAATTGAGTTCTATAGGCATGTTCATTCAAATATTCACAACTTCACCTTGTAGACAATTAGGTGTCGACTTACCTTCCAATTAGTCTTATTGTGCCGATAGAATGCAAAATTGTTGCTAATCCATTTGTAGATACCATTTAACGTCATGGCTTCATCGCGTGTAGACAGTATAGCTCGACCGATCATGACCAAGTAGCTACACGTTGGTTTCCAGTCTTTGTAAGCGTCAAGAGAGTAGTCAATGTTCTCGGTCATCTCCATGTTCGGCCCACGGCCGAGTGCGGGCGATTGAGTTGCGGCTGTTCCTGGTTTTCGGGCTGACCGTACCGGCGTCGTTGGCCGAACAAAATCTGGTACGGCGGCGTTGGTAGTCGAGGTGGCATACTGTCTAGCGTCCAACTTCTGGTTCGAAGGTTTACGCACATGCACTGCCGGTACACGCTGCTGGTAGACATCGTCCACTTGCTCCTCTTCGCTGGTTTCTTCCTGAAGCTTGCGCAGGAAATACTCATCAATGACAGCCTTGTCGTTCGCGGTGACAAACATCATCTGGGTATTGGCGATTTCGAGTATGTCGCCGCATTCAATGGCGCGCTGTTGATTCCTCCTCAAAGTCATGTTGTTGACTTTCAGCCCGTTGCGACCCTCAACACGGACATACCATTTTACATCGCTGCTGTCGAAGAACAGCGTAGAATGCAATCGTGATACGTGCTTGTGTGGCCCTAGATCGATGTGGACTTTCGGGGAGTCACCACCTTCACCCGGACTGGACTCGCCACGAGCTGCAATACTGTGCCTTATACCTAGTTCCGGAGTGCGGCCGATGTTCACACTTGTAGTGTTGATGTAGTAGGTCCAGGTCGCACCGCAGATTTTGGCATACGCTTGAATGGCGCCGGCAGTTTCCCCGTCGTATTGGTCGTTGGCATGTTCGGAGGCAACGGTAATAGGATATGGCGCGACAGCCAGCAGTGGTATTATCCTATCTGCCACCTCTTGCGCCTCAGCAGTGCTCATCGCTTCACCAGATTCATTGCCATCTTCCTCCTCTTCCTCGGGAGTGGCAGGGTGGGTGGCTGCTTGCGCGAAGGCACCGTCGGTCTGTAGATCTATCAGCATCCCTGTCGCATACAGTTGTACAAGCCATACTCTCCGCCTTTTTGCTACACGGTTCGGTGGAGGGGAATCAGAGATGCCAGCGTTAAACGTCTTACGTGCACCGGCCGGTTGCTTTCGGGATTTGCGTTTCGTGGGTGGCATGCTGGGAATCGTACTTTCAATGCAAGATCAGCGAGAGATTTGTCTATCTCATGGTACCCAGAGTAGGGTACAATTAGACGCCCGTAGCTTCGGTTGGAGAGATGCGGCTCAAGTTGATGAAAGTCTTGTGAGTTAGTGATAGGAAACGCAAATAGTGCGTCAGAGTCTGGCTCAAAGAGCTTACACCGAAATCGAGCACGGTAATAAGGGAAAGCGTTTAGTGCCTATTCTTCTAATTGAGCCTGCTACCAAGTATAAGTTCAAAGTACGTAGGAATACTTTGAAAGATAGGCATTTGGCAGAGATGTTGTGCGAACAGGCGGTAGATGCTTTATCTGGCGCGCGCGCCGCACGCACGCGATTCGAAGCTAGACCCGAAAGCGTAGATCACATGCATGGATGGAATGGAGATAGCTGGAGAGTAAAGTACCCTTACCGTACTTTACTTGCATCATTCGCATAGCCTACATGAGTACTTTGAGCTCGTGGGTTTGTAGATGATTTATTCTAGTCGTCGGACCTTTCCGCGAGTGCGGTTGCCCTTGACGTCCCTGTCCTCCTCTATGTCTAATAAAGCTTCTCTCTTGCGCTGACCTACATCTTTCAGGCCATCTCTTACCACCCTCGTCTCTATGTTAACCCCTGGCTCTTCGAACGCATCCATCTTCATACCGACTCGAGCTTCGATCGCTAAACATAATGCGACATCTCTCTGACCAACCAATGTGATCGCTTTGCCCTTTTTACCAGCCCGAGCTGTACGTCCTACACGATGAATGTAGTCATCAGGATTACGAGGGACGTCATAATTGACTACCAGCTCGACCTCTGGTATGTCTAAGCCTCTGCTAGCGACATCGGTTGCCACCAAGATGCGAGCCGCTGACGCTCGAAATCGTGCCAGATTCGACGTTCGTTCTTGTTGTGAAAGTCGAGAATGGAGCGACGTGACACGATGGTCTAGAGGCCTGAGCAGACGTTCAAGGAGATCTGCAGTCGTAGTGCGGTTGCAGAAGACCATGACCGTCCTAGAGACGTTCTGTTTCGTAAGTAACAATACATGCAAGTATGCTTCGCGATATGTTACTGGGACTTGAAGATATGTTTGGTGGAGAGTGGCGGGGACAGCCAGCTCAGAAGTGTCTAGCTCGCACACGAATAGATGGGATCGGTCGCGGTCTCTCTGTTGCGACTTGAGCGCCAGGACTTCTGGCGTCATTGTCGCGGTGAAAAGACAGGTCTGCCGTTGATTCGATGGTGGCAGGGTGGAGAGACAAGTCTCGACATCCGGTAGCATACTGCCAGGCCCCGAAGCCAGCAAACGATCTGCTTCGTCGAGTACCACAATGTGAGTCCGCCGCAGACCCCATGTAGTGTCCTTGCCGGAGGTAGTAATGTGGTCTGCCAGACGGCCTGGAGTTGCAATGACTATATGGGGACGCCGAGACAGTGCAAGGGCCTGAGGGCGCATCTCAGTCCCACCTGTTACCAGGACAGCTTTCAGGGACTGGGGGCTTGAGATTGCCTTGATTTGTTCGAATATCTGTAGCGCTAGTTCCCTGGTCGGCGTCAAAATGACGGCAAATATACCCACCGGGTCTTCAGCCCATTTCTGCAACATCGGGACTGCAAAGGCCACTGTCTTCCCACTCCCCGTCTTGCTGCCGCCTATGACATCTTTCCCATTTAGAATAGCAGGTATGCAGGCCTTTTGTATGCCTGTTGGCTTTGTGATTGCCATTGCGCCCAGGGACGCGATGAGCCATGGCGCAACGTCAAGTGTAGCGAAACTCAGACTGTCATCAACGAGTCTGCCATTGCTGACAGTAGGAACAGCCAACCCACCAGGCGGTGATTTCGGAATATTGGACTGTCTGGCTTTGATACGTGATATGTTGCGGGACTGGTAGTCTAGCTTTTCAAATTCCAAGATTGGCGGTGGCGAGACTTTTCGTCTCTTGCGGGGGCTCTCCGTAGCATCGTCGCCATGAGACATTTCATCTGGGCTGCTTACGACTTCCGACGAGTTAGAGGAGGATCGTCGACTATGCTGGTCCATGGTGTCTTTAATTTGTCATCGTATGGTGATCTGTTACCGGGAGGGCGCTCGTTACGCTTTACCATGCCCTTGAAGTTGCCAATCATCAAGTTGCGGGGACAGCGATTGCCCGACCAGGGGAAAGAATCGAAGGGCGCGGTTCACTATGATTGCCTAGTGCAACGAGCAGGTTACTCGAGTCCCACGATATTGGACAACCTTCGTATCTAAGATGGCAAGGTGTGTGGTGAACACCGACGATCTACATGTACGTACCAAGCCCCAAGCCCCAAGCCCCAAGCCCCAAGCGAAAAAGCCTCTGATTAAAGTACTTTATTCCCGGACCCCGAAGCATCAGGCTGAAGACGTGGGTGCTTTGGGCAGAGCCGCCTAGAAGTACTACTTGCGAAGTGTAACTTCTACCACCATTTACGAAGTACTTTATGGATCCGAGCATCCGGTTAAACCGTTATAGCGTTGCCGTTGATTCCTTGCGCGCATGTCATTCGTTGCCACTCTTCGCGCGACTTCGCCCTGTGGCGTCAACGACTGGAAAGAGCAACCTGTTCGCTCTAGACTGTCGTTGATCTTTGAATGCGCAGTCCGTTTTGTAATAAGGGACATGATCGTTCCTGCTTTACTGTGGATAGCCACAACTCCTCGAAATATCCACCTTGCAGCTATTCGGCCAATGCCACTGCCTAAGTCCGAGACCATGTCCACCCAGGGGCCCCAACTGTCATTGTGCGCCTCGCTCACAAACCATAAGATCTGGGTGACATCACAGCTCACAATTATGAAACAAAACTCACAAAAACCCGCGTCTGCTGGATAACCCTTTGATTGTCCTTGTCCAGCAAAGCAAGTCCTTGACACTATCTTCGGCCAGCGATCGCTTCCCATGCAAGGCCAAGCGATTGACCATGCGTCATCGCCTGAGAACATAGACGTCGATGCATCGAACGAGTCAGACGATCAACTGCAGACACAGGGCGAAAAGGACGACGGTCGGAGTATCAGCGCAACTCGCTCCAGTCAACCTCCGAGGTCCTCCGTTCCCACTCAGAAACGCCGTCGCGTGACCAGAGCTTGCGATGAATGTAGACGGAAAAAGATCAAATGTGACGGCAGACAGCCATGTACCCATTGCACGGTCTATAGCTATGGTGAGTATACCGTTCGCTTTCCTATTGAAAAGATTGGACGCCATCACCGAACAATGCCCTGAAAGTACTTGCAGAATGCACATACGATCAACCATCCCACCGAAGGCGAAACCTCGCTCCTCACTACGTTGACGCTTTAGAAGGACGACTTCAGCGTGCCGAAGCGCTCCTACGGAAGGTTCTCCCTGATGTCGACTTGGACGATCCAAATTCCAGCAATGGCGTGCCGCAACGAATGATGCCACGGATCAAGCAGGAGCCGCAATCGCAGAGCAGTATGGAGAGAAATCCCTCCCCCATCGCTGGTCAAGCTGGGAGTGCAGACCCCGGCTCCATGTTGGAGTCCATGTTGCAGAACACCGGCTCTTTGGACCTAGACGACCAGGGTCACTGGGATTTTCACGGCACCTCGTCCGGCATAGTGTTTCTACGGGCCTTGCGCGACCAATTCGGTGACCTTATGGGACAGGCAGAAGGCTACGGCATGCCCTTCCTCAGGACGCGAAATCTAGCGTCACCAGTGAATTCACCTAAGTCTGCGGAATCGGGCCCATCCTTGTCAGATGCTGGACTGCCTAATAAAGAAGATCTGCCACCTAAAGATTGCGCGGTCCTACTGGCTCAGTGCGCTCTAGACGATGCATGTGCGCTCATGCGTTTCGTACATCAGCCAACATTCTGGGCTAAGTTCGAGCGGGCGTACGACACGCCTGCAGATCAATATCGCGACAGCGAAACCCGCTTCTTACCCCTGCTGTACTCCGTCGTGGCCCTAGGCGCCCTGTTCGCAAAAGCAGATCGGAGTCAACTCCAACAATGGGGTTACGAAAACGCGATAGACCAGGGGTGTGTACAGATATGACATGCCCAATGGAAAATCATCTACTGACCTGAGCACTAGTTTCTCTTGGTTTGATGCTGCACGCTCGATGGTGGATATAACCGATTGCCGAGACTTGACGTCGTTGCAAACTGTTCTGTTCATGATACTCTTTCTCCAATCTTCTTCAAGGCTAAGCACTTGCTATTCATATATTGGTGTGGTCCTCCGTTCTTCCATACGAATGGGCTTACACCGCTCAGTCGCTATCAAATTCAATCCGATTGAAGAGCAAATCCGACAGCGCATCTTCTGGACGTTGCGCAAAATGGACGCCTATATAGGTGCGTTACTCGGTTTGCCAAACCTACTGAGCGAGGAAGACATCGATCAGGAGATGCCCCTAGAAGTTGACGATGAATACATCACCAGTGAAACGATCCTGCCCATGCCCGATGGCCACTTGTCGCTTATGACCGCTGTCAACGCCCACACTAGGTTGGTGAAAATACTACTGAAAACTGTGAGGTACATTTATCCGATCAAGGCAGACGAGAATAGGGCCGATCGATCGTATGCCGTCAGCCACAAGAAAGTACAGGAGATTGAGCAAGATCTCCAGCAATGGATGGAGGGCCTGCCAATGGCTTTGAGGCCGGGGAGTGAAGCGCCTCCAGACATAGCTCGGTAAGCGTTCTCCTCTTTGGTCCTATAGCTGTACTGAGCACCGCAAACCAGGGTTCAACAACTCTTACGTATAGCATATGCGCATATTCAGATGATCTTGTACCGGCCATTCTTGCACTACATTTCTCAGAAGGTGCAGGCGAAGTCTGTCGACAAGCGATACTATGCTTGCGCAGCAGCTTGTGTGAGCGTATCCCGAAACATCATACACGTTGCCAGCGAGATGAAAAGGAGGGGCCTCCTCAATGGCTCCTATTGGTTCTACATGTATACGACTTTTTTCGCTGTCTTATCATTAGTATTCTTCGTCATTGAAAATCCGTCCAGCACAACGGCCAAAGAAATACTTCGCGATGCCAATGAAGGCAGGGATACCTTAGCGAGCCTTGCAAAGAGAAGCATGGCAGCCGACAGGTGTACACAAACGTTGGCGGTACGTACTATGTATGATTCTGCGCTTTCGCACTGCTGATCTATTGATAGCGGCTTTTCGAGCAGCTTCCAGAGAAGCTCAAAGGTGTGCGGGCGGCTCCAGTGCCTCAGAAGAAACGACAAGCGTCCGCATTGCAGAATAACAGACCTTCAAGACCCGAAATATCAGCACAGAGTGCTCCGACCATCAAACAGGCCGTAGATTGGAAGGAAATGTCTGGGCAACGCGCAAAGAGTTCACCGAATTCTTCTGATGCATCGCAGAATCATCCGCCCGATGCCAGAGAGCCATCGACTTTACGCCAGCAAGCCGTACCCCAACCGAGACATGGGCTGGATGCCCAAAGTGGATCGTATGACCCTTTTAGTCCAAGTCATACCAACACTCACCCTCTTAATAGCGCCAGTGGAACACCTTCCAGCGGTGCATGGTCGATGCCCGGCCCACAGCATCATTCTACAGCTGACCTTCCGAATTTCAATGCGATGATGTTCCCTTCAGCGGATCCGCTCGCCTACCCCAATCAGCCAATGACCCTCTTTGAGAGACAGGATCCTGATGCTTTCAATCCAATCCTATTCGATCCCGGCAATACAACACCAGCAACTGCGCCTTCGAACGAGTCTATAGACGCTCGGCTGTTCGGACCAATGCCCCCGTACTTGATGCAGGGTCAATACGCAGGGTTTGGCTGGCAACATATGAATTCCCCCATGCCCTTGAGTCTCGCTCCTGGCGGGGACAGTGCAATGGCTGTGGATGGACATGAAGGTCCGTGGAGCTCGCAAAACATGCAACGTGAGGGTGATGGGCCAATATTTGGGGACGAATGGGGCCAACCCTGGATGAGCCAAAGCTACAGGCAATGATGAGCATCAATAATGTGGCCAGCCGATCGCGGATGATTCCGGTGAATATGATTGTCAAGTTTGTATAAATGCTCGATGAGCCACGTTTTATTGCAACCGGCGCATTAAGTGGATTTATATGGCATCTTACAGGACTTGCACTTGGAAACACAAGCATAATGATGGCGTTTAAGCTTTGGCTTCAGTGCATAAGGGGAACCGCAGCAGAGAGGTAGCCGATAGACGGCATGTACATAGAACGACTGCTAGGAACCTCTCAATTCCTTGAGTCGGTGTTTGACCAAATCTGCCTGACTTGACCATGCTTCCATTCTCTGTACTCCGTCAGAACATTGATAATTGGCCCATTGACATTATCTTTACAACCGTCACTTGCGACAACCACGGTATATGTGGGGATTCAAGGTGCCCGGTATAGACACAATCTCTTCAAAGCCACGAGGCTCGAGAACCTTGAAGTAGTCCCTGGAAACATAGAAGCACGATGAGTTGTTCGTCCACATAATGCCATGCGATACCTCCAATCATTTTCAGACTAGAGGGCATTCTTACCTAGACACAGTCAGCCTCTTGACCACATTAGCTTGCACATGTTGTGAGGACCGAGCATTTGCCTCGATGTCAACCTGTTTGAACGGTAAGCAATGACTCTTTTGTGCCCTCTTAACAAGAACGCGCGTTCATCATCGCTGCGCCGCCCGCGCACCCTCCAGGGAAAATCGTTCGGGGTCAGTGGCCAAGAAGTCCCAAGAAGTCCCAAGAAGTTCCAAGCATTCCGCAACGGTTCTCCTACCAAGTGCAAACCTTGGCACCTGCGGAGGGCAGTGAACTGTGAGGAAAGACTTGGCCTTCCACCCCCGTCGAACCCCCCTTTAACCGGATCTTCTGGTGCGTTGGACCAAAGCTTGATTGGTGGAGGTTACCTTGGTCGGTGTACTTGTAATTGGTACCGTGCAGACAGTCGATCATCATACAAACCGGAAAGGGGAAAAGCGAACGAGAGAATTGTGAAGGGGCGGCCGTGCATCGACTTGAGTTCTTCGCTGTGACGCTGTCGCGATAACACGGGCGGGGCGGGAGATCTTGGCGCCTTGGCGTCTTGGCGCCCAGAGCACTCAAAAGGGTCGCGGTCGCACTTTTGCTTCCTCACTCACGAAACCTCCTTACTGGAAGTTTTGTAATCGGTTCAGCTCACGCCATCGACGAAATTATCTGTGGAAACGCGTGTTGACATTGTAATACTCCGTGGAAAGTCGGTCAAGTCGATACACGCTCGTTTATTATGTCGAGTGCAGATCAGAGCTTGGCTCAAGGCCAAGGCCAAGGCTCACAAGGTCAAGTTGGCCAAGGCCCTCAGCAAGTCCCTCAACCAGCAACATCACCTGCGGTTGAACAACAACTTCAGCATCCCCTACCACCCCCGCATCAGGCTCCCGCAGTACCGCCGTTGCAATCCAGCAGCGACAATGCCTACAAGTGCCAGTGGGTAGGCTGTACAGAATTCCACCTGTCTCCTGAGCAGCTCTACGTAAGTGGTCTGCGATCAACGCGACGAGTCGAAATTGACTTCTATCTAGGATCATGTATGCGACAGGCATATCGGGCGCAAGAGCACCAACAACCTCAACTTGCAATGCGCGTGGGCCAACTGCCACGTTCAAGTCGTTAAACGCGATCACATCACTTCACACATCCGAGTGCATGTGCCCTTGAAACCACATCGATGCCAATTCTGTGGCAAGACGTTCAAGCGTCCTCAGGATCTCAAGAAGCATGTCAAAACTCACGCTGACGACACCATGATCAATGGCATGGGCCAGTCTTCTCAGCCGAATAACGGTCACCCTCACCAGAACGGAGGATACAACATGGGTAATCAACACAAAGGTGAGACTCCAAGACACGGCTGCCAATCACTCCATGCACGTCCCTCCCTATTAGTATCCTCTAGGCCTGGCAGCTAATTTGCAAGACTTCAACTCTGCAGCCCCAAATTATTATCCCGACCCACATCAGATTCAGCAACCTTATGCGCCACCCATGGGCTATGGACATCAGAGTCATGGCGGCGCGCCGAACTACTATGGTTCAAGCCAGCAACAACAAGGACCTGGTCACGGCTATGGCACGGTTTCGTATGCCGTCGGCAACGGTGGACACGCATCTTTCGACAGTGGAAAGTCTGTTGCCAGTCTAAGCTCTTTCATTGGTGATGTCCAGCGTGGTGCCATTGATATGAAGAATTTTTCGCAGGTCAGCAACCGCTTGGTCCCATTGCAGAAGAACGGTGTGCAGTATCTGGTTGGTGGCATGGCAGATTATCAGCCGGCTCCAGTCGAGGTCAATGTTGAAGGTCAAGGTAGTGTCTATGGTCCAACCGCGCAATACAGCCTTCCGCCGCTTGATAATTTGAGGACTAAAGACCAGCTACTGGATATGGCACGTCGCTTCGAACAGATGGCTTCTACCGTATACGACATTGCCGAGCAAACATCGGCAGCTGGCACCGGCCAGCCAGATGTTCACTACGTTGAAAGCCTTTCTCCACCAGGAGTGCAACTACAGTCCGCCCTCGAGTCATCTATGGCTACAGCAACTTCAGGACGATCCAACCACAGCGGCACTCCCGTTCTCTCACCTCCATCAAGCGCCGGTGGATATGCTTCGGGCCATTCACCTGAATCCAATCATTCCAATCCCAGACTCTCACCAGCAACACCCAACGGCCAAATGTATCCAAGTCTTCCAGGTCCATCGTCAGTAGGCTACCCCCCTTCAAGCATGGGGCCCACCGCCACCCTCGGCACCCAACATGGAAACGATTACCGTCCGCGCCGCGGTGGAGGTTACCTGCAGAAAGCCCGACCTGTGCGTAGTACACGCCACGACGACCGCATGGACACGTCCGAAGACAACGCGACCACGCCGAAGCTCGCAGCTCCCGTCGCTCAAATGCGACCCAAAGCCGATTATTCAAATTCAAACATCGATCCCGCTCTCTCAGGTGAGGAGCCATCGTCGTCGGCAGCCACCAACGAGGCTACTGAGGATGCTCATGCAAAGACTTCCGCTCCTGCCGATGACATATGGCTTAACACTGTACGCACTGTGGAGGCATTGAGGAAGTACATAGCTGCGAGGCTGGACAATGGAGAATATGAGAGTGAAGAAGGCGATGCGAAACGTGAGGCCGAGGGGGAGACGCCGGGGTTGTACCCGACACTGAACGGTGTCCGAGTTGCGGCTTGAATAGTATAGGTGAGCCAAGGGCGAAGAGGCGACAAAGGAGATTACGCGATACCAAGGCGAGCGGAGAAAAAGCTGGGGCGGCTCTTTACGATTAACGAGGCGTTCATGCGGAGTCGAGGTCTGTCTTTGCTTCTCCCTTCTCGTGCCATGCCTTCTATATCCAGGGGGTCCTCTACCACGATCCTTACTCCTGGTGCAGACCAACAATAGAAGGAAGAGAGAGGAAGAGAGCCGGTTTCTGTCCGTCCCCTTGATGTACTCTACACTTTTGCAATGAATGGGCTTGGGGCTGCTTTTGGCTTTGGCACTGCTTACTGGCAAAAAAACGAGAAGTCATGATCACCGAGCATTTCCTCTCCACATTCCGAAAACATTAACAGAGTGATTGTGTCCTAGTGCGTTTCGCACCTGGTACTGTACCCCCTGCCCTCATCAAACCCACCCCCACCCCCCCTCCTTACCTCACCCTTCCAGTCATCCCCCCCACCCACCTTCTCAGCCTCCAGCACACTTCCCCCTCCCAAACAGTAGCTCCAAAATCCCCTCATGCACACTGAGCTCCTCCTCGACACCACCGCCCTACCTACTCACAGCCTCGATCAATAACCTTCGAGCAAAAAATCGATCCGTAAAACCCAAGGAAACGATAGCGATTCCACAGCAATCCCAACGCTTTCTTCGAGAAGACCTTCATGCACGATTTCTTTTCCTAGAAGCCTAATAACAACACGAGTAATAAAGCAGACGAGCGTGGGGTCAAGAGAAGAGTTGAGGATAGGTGTTCGTAAAGGGGGGGCACGAGGGGGGGGGGGTGATACGTTGAGGGAGTCGAAAGTTTTTCAAGGCCAGGTTTTACTAGCGAGGAATGAACATGCTTACTATCGATGATAGATACATCTCGATGGGTCGTTTGAGCGTTCCAGCGAGCTTGGATTGAAGCTTCGAAAGGGGTTGATCGACATGCAAGTGAGATGAAAGACGGCGGAGAAAGTCGCATACAAACGAACTGATTTTTGCGATTCGAAATCCATGGGTTTATCGAGCCGATTGCTAGTGTGGGTGAGCGATTCAATCAGAGGTGAGAAAGCTGTGAGAAATGACTTTGTTTACTATCAGGATTGGGGGTTTCCCCCGGGGACGGGTTACATTCGCTCGAAGGGGAGGTGTGGGGTTGTGAAAATGCAGTTGGGCCTGGGGCTGCGTACGTTAAGGTAGTCATGGATTCTGTTGGATTTGCTATAGCTGATGGGTCATGAGCAGTTGCTAGGGTAGATGTAGCTAATGCCGGTTCGTGCTGTGATTATGTTGTGCTGTGCTATGTGCTATGCTACTTCATGCCATATGTTCAGGAGCCCAGCTTTGCTCCACAAGCATGCTCCTTGCCCACCCTCTTCCACCCTCCGGAACTACCAACTCAAAGCCTTACTCCCCCTTCGTCCGCATCATCCGGGGCATCAATCATAGCAAGCCGGTTCTTGAACCGCGGCGCCAGATCATCAACCGAAAACGCCTTCTTCTCGCTTCCTGCTGCAGCACCAGCACCCAATTTCACGCCTCCGTCCTGCGGCGCCTGCTTGGGGTTCTCTTTCTTGGGAGGCGGCCCGTCGAAATAATTCCACCCCATCTCACCCGTCGCCGCCGCGCTCACCTCCGCCTTGAACTGCGCCTTCTTGGCCTCCCTCTCCGCCATCGCCTTCCTCGCCGCCGCATTCAATTTCGGTGCTTGCCCGTTGCTCACCGATTTGTGACCCCCACGATTAGTATTACCAGCCGCCCTATAACTCCCATGATAGACAGGCGCCGGGACGTCGGGTTTCGGAATCGAAGTGGGGACGCCGCCGTCGCCTTCGTCGATGTCGGCGTGCTCCCATTCTTCGCCTTCTTCCTTGATGCGGTCCTGTGCGTCTTGGGCGGCGTCTTCTATCTTCCGTGTGCGTTCAGCGGAGAAGGCGGCTGTGCGGGTGGGTCGGTCGTGGAGGGCGGCGAAGGCGATGCCGATCATGGCTTGGAGGGTGTAGGCTGCGTCGTTGCCCTGGGAGGATGTTAGTATGCATGCGAGAAGATGGGTGTCGCTCAGTAGGGGTGATATGGCGATCGCTATATGATGGCCTGAAGTTGGGATGTGGTAGGTATACCCTGCCGGAGCCGAAGTCGATGTGTTGTGCGAAGACTTTACTTACCGCATTGTGGAGATTCCAGCCTACCATCTCAAGATCCAGTAGCACACGCCCTAGACTGCAGGACTGCCCTTCGTGCTTCAGTGCTTTCCACATATCGGCGGTATCAATGGCTTCGAGGACATTGGAGAGATTGCTGACGTCGTACCCAAGGTTGCGCATGAAGTTGATGTCCGACTTGATATCGTGCCCAACTAGGACAATGTTGCGCTTGGCAGCATTATCGTACTTGTGGGTTGCCACTGGCTGCGTAGCGGGACCTGTGTGAGATTGCATCTGAAAGGCAGCGGAGAAGGGAGGTCTGAAGCATGATGCGATGACCGGAGACGCTTCTTTGCTTGAGATGAATTCGCTGGTACCGAATTCTTTCTCAAATTTATCAGCACATCCCTCGACGAAGTCGCTATTGGCAAGATGTTGATAATCCTTGATCCGGAAATGCCTCGGTCGGATAGCTGTCATCCAAGCCTTACCATCCTTACTGGGTGTTAAAGATCTCAAGTCGTTGGTGTCCAAGGTGGATATTCCGATCTCGGTGATGACATTATGATCCTTTTCCCAAGCCTCAATATCCACACAGATGAACACAACTGACTGGCTGAAGGAGTAAGGCGCTGGCTCTGTGACATCTAGCTCCGGTAAATTGATGCAGCGTGCAAGCTCAGACTCGGTTTTTGCTTTGATGTATTCATCCCAGCTAAGACTACCCGGATCGACGTGATGGTCGTCAGCAAGAGCACCACGCCGGGGCCGCACACCAAGGTAACACTGGGCACGCTTTAGCTGTTCACACCAGCCCTGCTTCTGAACAACACGCTGTTTCTTCTTAGTCTCTTTCTGGGTCTTGGTACGGTTCTTGCCAGCTTGGACAGCTGCTTTCATCTTCGCCTCGAAGGCCTTGAATGAGCGATCATCCGGCTCTCCGATTTCACCTGGCGCCTTATAGTCTGGTTCTGGAATCTTCGACTCCATGTCGTCAACGGTAATCTCTGCGTTCACACGGCCTAGGTAACGAGGGCGTGGGCTTCCCGGCTCGTCAAAGTGGAGGTGAAAGCCAGGCTCATGGGTCGGATGTGGGAAGTTGAGGAAGGTGCCAAGCTCGCTGTTGATATCGTGGAGAAGCGCTTCGAACTCAACAGCCGGCACCAGAAGTAAAGGCTTTGGTGAAGCACCGTATGTATGGATGTAATACCTGTGAAGTCAATCAGCTCGTTTGTGTTGTACACGTGGAGTGACAAGGTGCGAGGAATACACGACTGTGTACTCGTGATTGAAATCACGTGCAATAATCATTCGTTTCCACTCTTGGTGGACGTACTCCGGGAGAGCACAATGGAAGGGCTACAAGACATAGGCAATGAAGAGGAAAGTATACCATAGTAAGAGGTAGGAGCGTGACTGGGGTCGTTCAAGGTGATACAAAACAGATGACTTACAAAGTCCATCCTCGTTCTCGAAGAAGCCCATTAGCGAAGAAATTGTCCGAGACCGGCTGCATGAGATTTCTGCTGATGTACTTGTAAGGGAACTTGGCAACGGCTGCATAGGGACAGAAGTCATGCCCGTGATGTGCTAGGGCACCTATTTGGGCGAGGTTGTCCTTCATCTTGTTGTTCGTCACCCGATGCTGGCGGAGTAAGGATGGAAGTGTTTGGTTTACAAGGGTAAGTTTGCTCTTGGTTTTCTCCTTTTTCGGCTCTCGCCTCCACTCCGTCAATATGAATGACGTTTGCACAAGAGAGTTTTTCTCCTACCAGGAGGCACCTGTGTACCTGTAAAATCGATATGCTTTCGGGATGTATCACCAACTGTTATCATTAGTACGTTGGCAGAGGCCAGCTTATTCGCTGCTGTTCCCCTCGGAGCACGGTTGTCTTTTCAGTGCTTGAAAAACATTCACAGTTTCACGGATCACGGTCATACTACACCCTGCGCGGCCTTCGCCATCATTCGCAGACTACGGAGTGAGTAAGCTACTGGTTTGAAGTAATAGTAGCAACAGGTCAAGTAAAAGGAGTGAACGCCAGCTAGGCTTCACTGGCGTAGTTGAAAGGCTATACAGAGATTCATTGCTGACCATTCCCGTGATTTTTGTTCTCGTCAGGAGGTGGCCCTTCTCAAATGGAGTCGGAAGCTGAGATCTGATGTTCGGCTCGATCTATCAGAAGTGGGATGGGTAGACGATACGAAGCTATCAAGTGCATGTCTTAGCTATCAAGTAAGAGTTCTCTTTGAGCCGTAGAGTTATGTATGGGGTGCTTGCCCCAGATATTGACCCGATATGATGCACTGAGCTCACATCTTCAGGCATCGTTTAGCAAAAAAGTAGAACTTAGGACTTCTCCGAGAAGTATTCAGCCAATGATGAGAAAGACCCTGGATTTAGGGCTGACCCGTCGCGCTAGTCAATCGTGAGCGCCTTCTAACAAACCTCTCAAACCGTCAAAACAAAGCTGAGCTTTTGTGCAGCGTTCGTTGTGATGGCTACTCTGGAGACTCTCGCGGGGGACCTCCCTACTGATCCAGACGCACAAGCCACGGTCACGGATTTCCTGGACTACACAGAGTATCTGCCTTCAGACATCGTACGATCCCTCCGGTTGATTGGGAACCTCGATGAATCTTACCTCGCCTCAGCTGACAAGGTGCATAACCTGACCAAGGTCTACGGATCCCTACCAAGTTTGTCCCCGGGTAAACGACCGAATCCTCAATACCTTCGACAAGAGATCTCACATAATCTCGACCATGCAATCGACGCCCGGGAGTCCTCCTTTGCAGAAGCTTCGCGCCTTTACGATCAAGTCGATCGTCATTATAATCGGCTGACGAGTATCATCTCAAAGCTGCACGCTTTGCCAAAGCCGCCATCACGCGATCCAACTCCAGTACCCCAGGCCAGAAGCCCGCAGCTGAGTCGCGCAAGGAGGACTGGCATAGACGGCACGCTGGATGGCACGCCAGCCCCAAGAATCACACTTCGATTGGGGGACCAAAAGGTGACAGGCTCTGGAAGAGTCACAAATTCCGTACCTAAGCCAAGATACCGAAGTCAGAAAGTCACGGTACCCGGTGAGGTGCTACCACCGTCAAATCCGGACTCTCCACCACCTGTCACAGACTCAGAATGGGAATTTGCGCCTCCGTCGCCGGTTCCTATGGCGACCTCCCGTGTCGGCGTCCCATCTCGCAGCAGGCCTGGTCAAGCTGCCAGAGATCGGGTCCAGAAGTCTCCAAAACCACCAAAGCTCAGATCTATAAAAGTCATACGGCCGCCAAGGCCGCCCGGCGTGATGGGCACGAATGTGCATAGCGCTGTAGCTGGAATCTCGACAAGCAATGCGCTCTCACTTCTCCAGCCTCCACCAGTTGATGCCAAGCCCGGTTCTGCACATGCCCCCTGGATGCGTCTTACAGAATGGGAGATGGCGAAGCTAAGGAAGAGAATGAAGAAGAACGCAATATGGTCACCAAGCGAGACAATGATTCGCCGCGAACTTGCAGATGCAGGGAGAGGCCCGGAAAATTATCGCGCCACGAAGGCTCAGGCAGACGAATCTGGAGAACCGTTCCTGGACGAGGACAATATTGCCACTTCAGCGCCCGGCAAGCCACTTGGGCCTGGAGAAATCAGTACAGAGTCACTTCACGTGGGGGACTCCCAACTCAGCAATAGGGGTATGAAGCTGAATGAAGCCAAAAAGCAGAAGCGAGAAATGATGGCTCGTGAGCAGGCTGCACTGGCGGCGGCTAATACGGAACTCGCGGCAAAGCAATTGGCCGACGTTGGAAGCAGTATCAAAAGCCTCTTCCCGAAGCCTTTGAAGTCGGCTCCAAATGGTCCTCTGACCCCTGTGCATCAACCCAACGGTAAGGGTACCTCCCATGGGAAAGAGAGAGTGCGAGACAGAACAAAGGAAAGAGAGCGAGCAAAGGAAAGGAAGGAAGAGAAGGAAAGGGCAAAGGAGAGAGAGGCGGAGGAAGAGAGGGAGCGGGAACGAAAGAAAAAGCTGGAGCTGGAGCTGGAGAAGGAAAGGGAGAGGGAGAGGCAAGAGCAGACGCAAAGGGAGCAAGAACGGGAGGCGGAAGCCAGGATTGAACGCGCCCGGGCTGAAGAGGAAGAGAGGGAGAAAGTACGACAGATAGAGCAAGAGAAGGAGATCGAGAGACAGAAGGAGGAGGAAAGAGAGCAACAAGCGGAGAAGGAGAGAGAAGCCGAGAAGCATAGAGAGAAGAAGAAGGAAGCAGCAAAGGGCTCCACGAAGAAACGGAAGAGACGAACGAGCTCGATATCGCAGAGCCCTGAGCGGCATCTAGAGCCGTTGGTAGTCGTGGAGAAGACGCCAACTCCAACGAAGCCGATTATTAAAAAAGCTAAGACCGGCGATACCCAATCCAGCTCACCTAAGACCACGACAACGACGACAATCACAATAGTTCCTTTGGCACCTCCGGCTCCCTCCCCGCATAAGGCAACCTTGGGTCGACCAGTCACGCCCATGAAGGAGCCTGCACCAACAACTGCAACATCGACACGCTCACGGCGCGTCTCCTTGACGCTGAAGGGTCCTGCGCCACCTCAGCCACCTGCAACTGAGCCTGCTAAGATTGGTTCACGTTCAGCATCTCGCGCTTCATCACGTCGAGAATCGGCAGGTCCGCCATCGACGCCCATCCGGGCCACGCGCGAGAAGCTTCCTCGAGCGAGTACTACTCCAGCTCCTCCTACTCCAGTCAGGACAGCAGCCAGCAGGCGCAGCAAGCGTCCCGCACCAGGCCCTGTCACCGAAGCGCAAGAAGGGGGCCCGGCAGTCAGTGTTGGCAAGCGCAAGGCAGCCCCTAAGAAGCAGGGCACCGCAGCGGCTTCGCAGGCTGCCAAGAAAGCCGCCGAGGGGAATGCGAAAGCCAAGGAAGAAGAGACGAAGCTGGAAGAAGAGGCCGCCAGCGACGACATCGACCCAGACGAGCCGCGCTACTGTTTGTGCGGCGACGTCAGCTGGGGGGACATGATTTGCTGCGAGAACACGGAGGTGAGTTTATCAACATTCAATCCATGTGTTTGATCAGAGCCAGTACGCTAGCATTCGAGAGCATCCTACTAATTCATGGGCCACAGTGCGAAAAGGAGTGGTTTCATTTCGAGTGTGTGAACCTCACGGAACCACCTGGGCGAAGGGTGAAGTGGTACTGTTTCGACTGCCGGCCTAAATTTGGCAAAAAGTGATGCAGTGCGTGCATGAATTCACGTCAGACTTGCTGTGAACTGGTGGGGAATGCGCGTCTGGGGCAGCTGAGTGGCTCATTATATACGGGAAAGGGTCATAGTTGGGGACGTCGTCTCGACCTGCTGAACGACCTTAAAGATGGATCTGGCATTTCTATTGGTCCGAGGTCTGTCAGCTGTTGGTAATGTCCGATCTTCGACTGGACGCCGAACGCCTACCACCCAATAAACTATTGATGTAGAGTCCATAGCTAGACATTGATCGACGCAGTATCCCTCGAACCAAGGATGAATGTGGCCAGCTGAATACTGCATTGACGATTTTACGCGTAAAGTCACCTCAGGGGTCAACTCCGAAAGCATGTCACGCGGCCTTCCATCCATCTACTCCCAATAACCTGCCTCGGGAAATGTGTGAAACTCCACCGTATATCATAGATCAACTCTCACAAAGAAGGAACACAGGATAAAGGTACTTGTCATACTGACGATCTGGGCATGGCGGGATCGGAGGCGTCTCCTGTGCAGAGGGTGCTGGGAAATTAAAGTTGCTTCTACTGGGCCTGCGGATGTGCGGCTAAGGTTAAGCGGTTGTTCGAGCCAGGGCCCAGAGTTCCTCACTGGTATCTTGAGTGATGTAAGTAACTCGTAGGTGGAGATGAGAGCTGAAGGCCAGAGGCAATTCTGATCTCATCTGGTGTGGGACATGATCTTTCTCTAATGATGGGCAGTAGATAGTCGCAAGGAAGTACAGAAATGATGGCGTAAGGAGTCTGAAAGCGATAGATTGCATGCATGAAATATGACGCCGGCGGAAAAGATACGATGGCTATTTTGGAGTATTTGGAGCGGTCTTGGCAGCAATTTCATTCCGTGGTTTGAACCGTCCAGTCTAACGCCGATCGCATTAGTCTGGCCCGCCGGGCATGAAATCCTTCCATCTGAGTCCCTCCACAGACTTCTCCCTTTTCGTATCGCAAGGAGCCACCAAACTCGATCGCTACTCACTGGAGGAGGTGTTGGAGATAGCAGGCCACTGTGAGCCTTCAGAGCTCCGGGCCAGAAGAAGAGACCAGGAGTGGGCACGGAGAGTTTGCGCTTTCGCACCGTCGCTATCAACAGCGAGGGCGTTCGCTCCAACACAACCCCATCCATACCAAGCACACAGCACACAGAACTCGCCCTCGACCCTCGACCAAGTTGGCCGGTCCCATGATATAGACTTTCAACGCTATGCGCATCTAATACTACGGTCAGTTGTTGGAGGATCGGATCGATGTCACTGACCTGGTACTGATCTCCGGCCAACAGAATTCACCTTCCTAATTCCGTCGGTCGCTGACTGACTTCCACTCATTGAACACTGCACGCGGTCGGAGCTGATCTTCGTCTGCAAATCGCGAGATTGTCCGCTCAAAGACATCGTCCCATCTTTAAACGTCCCATAATCGACTCGTCCATCCTTTGGATCCGCTCTTTTCCTGGCTTAGCACCTACACGACAGAAGCCACTTCCGGAGAGATCCTTGTTCCTCAACGACTTTGCGTCAACATCAACACCTTTGAGTACTCTCATTTGGTGGACTACTCGTTCGCTATCCGCGGAATACCGTCACATTAGCCCAAAGCCATCAGATCGTGAATGCGGATGAACCGGGATTGATATTTCGATGGAGCATTCCTTCAAGAGACGTAGGGTCTCTTGGAGGGCAGGAGGGTCCGCTGGCATTCATCGCTTTATGCGCGATGGCCCAGTGACGAGCGACAAGCAGACGTCTGGCCCAGGATTCAAGTCACAGCCGTCCGGCGCTCCACTCTCGCCAAAATGGTTCTCCGAGACTGTTGGTCGATCGCCCAAGGAATCGGCTGTAGAGGAGAGCAAGCTCTCACATCTGCACCCACGAAATCTCATTCCGGCCAAGATCAAAGAGGCCGTCAGAGCGCCATCACCTACGGTCGTTGCTTCGGTCGTTCAAGTGATCGTCAACGATGGTGCTGGCAGCAGGGTCACCCAACTCCTCGTTCCTGTGTCCTCGAAAGTCGTTTCTGTCCAGGGATACGCTCCTATTACCCTGGGAAGGGCCCCAGCGGCGGCCTCTGCTGCCCCCTCCGTAGCAGCCAGTCCAAGAAACCCCTACGAACAACACTCATCGCCAACACCTGTCGCAGCCCCAACATCGTACGCCACTGAGACTTCTGCGAATGCAGCTTCCCGTACCGAAATCTCACATGGAAGCCAGCCCACTGGTGGTGCCTATGGCAACCCTTTGTCTATCAGCGTGTCAGGCTCGAATTCCCAGGCAGTCCTTTCGTCTCCTCCATCTACGCCTCTACCTTCCAGTCCGGCTTCGACAACATTCAGCAGTCCGACGGGGTCGTACTTCTCCTCATCTGCTCCGGCCTCATCTGCTTCCAATCCAGGTGCTGCGAGCACATCTTCCTCTAGCACAGGCTCATCGACTGCGACAGTAACCCCAGCTAAAACCTCTAATGCCCACAACTCTCCTGCGCCCTCCCAAATCAACTCAAACTCGACTATCACTTGTGAGTCTTTCTGCTTTGTAAGTTGTAATATGTGCTGATCGCATGGTATAGCTTCCACTCAGTCCGGAGCGAGCACCACCTCGACAGACTCCTCCTTCATAAACCCGATATTCTCGAGTTTCAATGCGAATAGTACTCTCGTAACTACGACTAGATCGCGTTCGACCTTTGCGAGCAGTGTGTCTTCGACTTCGTCTGAAGTTTCCAGTCGCTCTTCCAGCACGCTTCTTTCTTCACGCTCTGGTAGTTCAATGGCTTCTGAAACCACCTATTTATCGTCGTCGGCCTCTAGCTCCCAGACTTCCACATTCAATCCGACAAGTTCTGCATCGAGCACTGGTGGGGCTGTAGGCGGCATCGGAGGTCCTGGTAGCACGGCTTCTGCTCCGTCATCCTCTGCTACTTCAGGCGCAGGCTCCGGAGGTGGTAGTTCGATCAATACGCCAGCCGTTGTAGGCGGAGTCGTTGGTGGACTTGCCGGTTTAGCTCTCATCCTGATACTCCTGCTATTTCTCCTACGCTGGCGGCGAGGCAAATTACAGCGTCGTACCATATCACCCCCACTTCCTCAATCACATCCGCCGGGAGTCGCCAGCACTGCGCCTACGACTCAGCGATCGAGTGTTGTCCCATTCGCATCCGGTGGATTCTTCAGACGTATGAGGCCGGGCTCTGGCCAGACCGCTGAAACCACAGAGACAACTGCGAGCGAACGCGGCTTCCAGAACTTTGGAGGCAGGAGGCTTGAGTCTGTCTTATCTTCTCGTGGCGATGGCTACAGTGACCCCGTACCGCCTAGTGGTGTCGCTCCTCGTGGATATGCTGGGACTGCGACTGGCCTTGGTCTTGCCGCCGGCGTCGCCTCTCCGGCTTCACGCCAGCCTGGTCTAAGCCCAGGACCATCGGACAATGACACGCTGTCCGGTTCATCCTTCTACCGTGATTCACAAGGGTTCTATGGTGGGAACGAAGCTGGTGCCGGACCGAGTTCACCTCCACCGACGTCGCCTACTTCTGGTGCAGGTTCGCCGCCAGCGGAAGGGTTTGCGGTCACACGGCCGGGACCAGCCAGAACTCCAGTGATCAATCAGCCCGGTTTTGCAGCCCTTCGACCCCCTCCAGGGACCGGAAGAGGTACTCCGCCTCCAATAGGGCGAGGCACAACACCACCCGGAACTGGGCGGGGGACTCCCCCACCACGCAATCTGACGCCTCAGCCCCGTCAACAGGACGGAGTGGGCCGGAGTCATCCTAGTTTCGACGGGTCCAGAGGCTCGAGGTTTGCGGAGAACGTCTAGACTTGAGCCCTGATTGCTGTTCCGACTTCAATGTTCATAATTCTCTCTTCACTCGCCCTCGTGGACGAGTCTGTGTTTATATCCGAGATAAGGCTTCATCTCTTTACGCCTCCGATGTCGCAATAGTAATGCCCTAATGCAAATTCAGTGTCGGCCATGGTCGATAATATACCACCTCCTACGATACAGATCTAACACTCGCCAATGGCCAATCACTAGACCCCGACTTAGTATTTGGGGAATCGATTGGATGCGATGGTCATCTTCCTTGTTCACACGCCGAGTTGTCGATGTAATAATTCAGCAGTGAACGCATCGACTTTTATGTGTGATCCTTCTGAACTTCGCAGCCACCCAAGTCAAGAGGAGGATGGCTTGAGGCTTGAAGTCGTTGGCTCAGTACGCGCAGGTTTTCTTGTAATAAAGCTGTAGCACTTCTCAGCACCGTTTGTGCCATGGCTTAGCCACGGCAAAGTGCGGTTGTGGTGGGTTGTGTGAGCGACTCTTGTTATGGTTATCCGGAAAGGATGGAGAGAAGGGGAAGCAAGGACACGCCACAAAGCGTAGCAAGAGCTGGTCCTAGACCTCTAAGATAGGAAGGAGCCAATTCCAGTCAGAAGTTTCTCGTGATCTTGTGTGCAGGCAGGCAAGAATTCCTTTTGTTGTGAATAGGAAAGCGCGACTGGTGTCATCGCTTGTTCTCCGCTTTCCTGATCTCATGTCTTTCCACTTTGACGAACTACTTTGACGTGTGGTGTCTGTTAGTTTCTGTCTCGTGTTGAGTTTTGTTCACTGATTGAGTGTTCGATACTGATTTCATTTTCATGTTGCGGAGCAATGCCCTCATCCCTGAGACGCCCCATGGACAAACACTCTGCTGCGCAGACTTCAGGACTAAATTTCCTCGCAGCTCTCACGCCTCATCATACACCCCATCCCACTCCAATCATCACATAGCTGTTCCCTAATCAATTGAACTACAAGATCCCCCAAACCTTCCCCCCCCCCCCTCCCAGGCTCCTCCACACCCAACCTCCCATATCCAGAACCTCTCAACTTCCCTTCCAACCAGCCAGCCAGCAAACCAGGTGGCAGATGATAGCAGAGGGCCTAGCCACAGAATATCTCCCATCTCCAATGACCCTCCCGGGGCAGAGCAGCCTCAAAAGCAGTTCCTGATATACGGGATTTCACCGGGGAAGCTGAGCTCAAGATGCAGGATGTCTGTTGCATAGTGCCGCACCAGGGGTTTGGTCGGGGTTTCGCTTGGTATGTAGGGAAGGCGAGTTTTAGGGGTTGGATTTGCTGACGGGTTTGCATGGTTGGGGGGTCTATTCTCATTTTAGATCTATCTATTTGAGGATAGAGTCGCTTACGTTATACTCTATATAGCTTCTCCATCTCTGTTCCCAAGGATAAATTTGTGATCAAGCCGACCTTGACGGAGAGGGGGATCCGTGGTTGACCCGCGTAAGGAGCGTCGACGATCGCCGAATGTGATGCATGCAAATGTAAGTGGGCCCATCGACAAAAACTACAATGCATTGTCAATGTGTTACAGAGGTCATGCATGGAACGACACAGATCGTGGATCGTGTTGCGGCCGGAAACTACACAGGGGATGAAGCAGACAGGGTTATAGTTAGTTTGAAGAAAGAGGCAGTGGAGAAGATAGTGTGCGTTCTTTGAAAACCCGGAAGAAGAATGGAGGCGGGGGGGGGGATCAGTTGCTTGATGATTTATTGCTGACGGTAATGGATCAAGTACGCCGGGGTAGCGTCATGATGCATGAGGGCATAACTAGGTTCGCTCACTGCACGACTTGTGCAAACTTGGTGAAGACCCAGGATAGTGAAATGGCGAAGCGCTGTAAATTGCCGAATTACTGTGATCAAAGATAAGCAGAGATGCTAAAGTCTTTATAGGTTCTTATTAAAGAAACACCCCATTTTCGGTAAACGCACTCCCTTTTATAGGGTTAGGGTTCGTATCAAGATTGTTCCGCCCCGAACTGCGCTCGAAATTAATAAACACCTCCATAACCTCCACCAAAGTTCCTCTATTATCCACATTACCACCGCCATTATGGCTCTACCACCACCTCCTGAAGGAGACTATGCAACCCTCGAGGAGCTCGTCGACGCTGTGCAAGCGCATGCCAAAGCGGTAGGCTTTGCGGTGGTTAAAAAGCGCAGCAAGCCATCCTACAGTGGAGGAAATATCGTGAAGGCCACACTCCTTTGCGACCGCGGCGGCTTTATCAAACGCAAGCTTTCGAGGCCTGGTATTAAGGCGAGGAAGAAAGGCAGCATCAAATGCGGCTGTCCGTTTAAGGTCATAAACCGATGCGAAAATCGATGCCTATTTAGATATCTATGTAGGACTGGCGGTGCATGAGAAGACCCAGTGATTCCGGTGGTAAATTACACCAAGAATGTTGGGTGGTCCCACAGGGAGTGCGTTTACCGAAAATGGGAGTGCTCTTTAGCGAAACAGGGTGTTTCTTTAATGATTACCTTGTTAATAACAGACGAAATGGCAAAGACAATAGAATATTTGTTGTTACATAATGTATTGAGAATATTAGTATAATGTTGTCTACATGCGTAATACTTAGCTAAAGACATGTTGGTAGTGGTGCAAAGCGATGAAAATGCGCTGGTTTGGTGTAAAATAGGGCGGTATTTGAGCTGCAGTGGTAATTGAGATGCGACCCACTAAAAGGTACATTGCGCTTGCCAAAATGTTGTGGGGCACCGACGATTACTCCTTCTCTTGCGGGTTTCTTGGCATATTCGCGAAAACGCACTTTGCGATCCAAGAATTTGCAATGCTCCCAACACTCCACTTTATCTAATCGAAGCTTAACAATTTTGGTAGATATACTACTTGATATACTCTACAACATGTGCGTGATTTTGAAAAGTATTAAAGAGATATTGTTGATGCACACGAGGGTAAAATATTTCAATCCGCCTAGTAATTCAAGTTCAAACTTGTTAAGAAGAATTTAGGGAAGCTTAGTTTGAACCACAATTGCGAATTTCTTATTACTACAGACACATTGATCTACGCTTCAAAATTGGTTGGAAGTTGTGATGCGTAATAATTTATATATCCAGTACAATTATTAAGTAACATAAAGACGATGTGCGTTGTCAGTGCGAGATCAAAAGTATTAAAAACAGGTTTGCTTATCCGGCAAACAAAGAAGTGCGTTTTCGCGAATCCGCCAAGAAACCCGCAAGCGACAATATCACCACCCACAAATGCAGCAAGCGGACACACGGTCTTACATCTCTATTACTACTTACTCATACAAGGAACGTAGCAAAGGGCAAAAGTATGGCCCCCACCCAACATGGTGGGCGGAACCGCGGCGAGATCGAAGCGATGGGAGCCGCATCGCACAGCATTACAAGCACATGGCACATCGCCGTATTGCTCGATCCAGAAGATGTTAGGTACGCGATCGTGATGGACTCGTCGATTTGTCGCTTTCAAGAGAGTTACGATATAGCAGTTATCACTGCCATATCAACCCTTACCGTATCTTTCCATTGGAGCCATTTTCGATAAGTGCGAAGAAGAGGGATGCACCTCTTCATGCCGGCGGGTAGGATACGTTAGTACTGTGTAACCACATCAAGTAAATTGCGAGGAACGGCTATTCGAGACAAAACGTGTTCAAAAGCGAGGTGGGGCCCCCAAGTTGAGGAATCACGTGCCTTATTGATTACTAGGAAGAGTCTTCTCGCTTTAGTATAGGTTTAGGGCATGATTGGGACAACAGACTCGAAGGTTCCCCTAGAGCTTATATTCCACGAACTTCTTAGCAGCCCTACACGCCGGGCTCGAAGATTCCTGGGAATGGGCCTAGCTCTGTTCATTATTTGGATACATAGGTGCTGATCGAACCAGTCCTCAGTAAGCGCGCGCTGCTCCTACCCACACTCCTGAAGGAAACCACAGCGACGAAATCGGGCTGCTCGTTATGGCTAGCGGATTCGAGCTCTGATCAGAAGCGGAATTGCAAAGAGAGAAAGTGGATGACCCTTAATCAAGAGGAAGTACATGACTGACGGCATTACGGGGCATCCTGCGCCTCTTCTTATCGTGGACGAGTGGCTGCTCGAACACTGTAAATGTCAGAGCAAAGGCCTCAGGCCCTGGTGGATTTGCTTTCAAGGACGCTTGGAAAGTATCAAGCAACAGTCTCGATTCGTCGTGTCCCTTGAAGGGGTCAGGTAGATATGATGTTGATGAGTCTTGTTTGCTGGGAGCTTAAGCCAGGATAGCCGGTGTCGTAAACGTCAGGTAGGTCATCACTATTACCAGAGTTTCGATACCCAACGAATCTACCACCAGTACCGCTGAATGCCATTAGTCCCATGCGGATAAGTGGGCTTTGTATGCAGATCAAGCGGAAGTTACTATACTAGAAAGCGGCAGGAACGACATACCTGCAAGCATCATCTGATTGACTATGCGCCGGACGTTCGTGGCCCTTTAGTAGCGAATTTCTTGATCATCGACGACAGCAACCTGTTTCCCTTTATAAACCTCTTTCATCCTCGCTCGACGACTTTCTTGATTTCCTTTGTATTATAGAGTCCAGTAACAGTGGTGTAGACTTGGAGCATCACCGAGCCTTGCAGGGTGGCATGCGAAGAGCGCACTATCCCATCCGGTGCCATGGTGCACTCCTAAGGGTTCACTAAGTCAAAGGTATGTCACTGTCTCCTCCGAACCGTGCTGCTCGATGTTTTGATTGCGCAAGACAAATGTTTTGACGATGTGCCTTTTCGATCCAAAGTCTCCCTCGGTTGTTCACTCTATCGTAAAGTCGTTCAAATGGTTTTCAGGGTGCGCCAGGAGTCGTCGCACTATATGTTGCTAGTGAAAGAAGTAGCGTCTTGTGGAGCGTCATCCAACCTTGTGGAAGATGCTGCTTAATCAGATACTCTTGGGCCTGTTTGATGCATACATAAGAGCGTGAAAGATGTTAGTACATCGAAGACCTCGCTTGCTGCTAACGAATACTAGATCATTCTTGCATAAGCCAGATTACGACTGTCGCCATGAAGAGCGTTTGACAGATCGTTCGAGGCACGCGTGAGCGAATATGATTAGAAAAGTAACATAGCTCTAGTAGAACCTTGGCACAACTCAAGGACTCCAGAAGCATTTTTTTGATGCACATGTGGACAGACGAAGGAGGGCTTTGACTGCTGTAGTCTCCCAAAGCCTACGCTATAGTACATGCTGCAGCATTTGCAGTAGAAAGTAAGTGTTTGCGCGATTACCGGCCACCTAGGATTGCTTGATCGATTCAATTCCGAAATTCGTATCTGGTTCTTTATTCCGGAAGTTTTGGAGATCAAGCCCAAAAGAACTGCGTCGCGGACAAGTCTTCGATGCGCTGCAGTACCGGCGTTCAAAATCAGAACAAAGCTTCAAGGTCCAAGCTCTGGAGCCTTTTCTCGCTCTTCGATCGTCATTTCTCGCTCATCCGGGCCACCTTGATCAGTTGTGGATTTGGACTGTACTGTGTCTCCAAGAACGCCCAAATGCGCGAAATGTAGCGATCGACTTGGGATGGATCGTTTGTGGCGTAAAACGAAACTTGGGACAGATGAAGAGACATCGGAAACTTCCACTTGACGCTTGGGGCGGCCTCCCTTGCGCAACATGCAAGTGAAGAGGGGACTCAATGTGGGAATGCAGGCGCATACAATGCCCACGTTCAGCTCTACAACCGTCCAGATATCGATAGGCACCTCCTGCCCTTAAGGGGTATGAGCTGATGGGGCTCCATATGGCTGAGAACAGGCAGAGACTTACATGTCGGATCAAGATGCGTAAGCTGATGAATGATTACGCAACGATAGATACTGACGAAGCAGACACTGAAATGTGATTAGCAAGTCTTTCAGGAGCTTTGTAGAAAAGTACTGCCTACAAGATGCCAACACAGAAGATGCCCATGATCTGAACCTTCTCCTTGAAGGGTTTCCGTAGACGCCCAAGTGGAGGCATGGGAAGGATCAGAATTATCAAGTCGGTCAGGACATTGACCGCTGCAAAGATAGTACCAGCAATACTCAACCCGAGGCAATGGTGCTTGACCGTAGGATCCCAATTTGACCTGAATGGAAGACACTGCAGGACGGCCCCAACGGCATTAGCCAGAGAGTAGCCGATCATAAAGGACGCAAGACCCCACAGGACCAGGACAAATCGTCGACTTATGGCGGAGAATATCCGATAGTAGAGTCGTATTATGGACAACTTGATACACGCAATTGCAACATTATAGAGTACTTCTGCGGCGATGACTGACTGGAAACGTACGATAAGTCAGTGCGCTCGTCCGGGCTCGTATTGATGTGCGGTACCTTTGCGAAGCGGGCTATGTCGGGTGCAAGTATCGAATGCCTGCCGTTCCCACCGCCCAGGCCTGTTCACAGAGTCAATAAATCTGGTTCAAGCCAACGACTGAACCGGAATCCTCACTTATCAGTTCACAAGATCCGAAACCACCGGTCAGGATCTGATGACGCAGCGGGTCAGTGGCGGGCTTCGCGTCTGCGTGAGCGAGGCGGACATACCAGGCCGGCCAAAATGAGCCAGTCATCTGCTTCGTACTTGATCCTCTTGATTCTACGGCAGGTAAACCTCAGGGCGACAGCGATGGCGGCGAGGGAGAAGCATGCTGCGTTTACAGCAATCACGCTCGGCACGCCGTTGTCATTGATGTGGTCCTCCTGATAACGGATCTCAGCCGGCGTGAGCACCGTAGCCATGGTATCAGGATTGATTTGCCGTCAAGCTGCTGGAGGATTGTTGTGAATCATCAGAAGATCAGACTTCACGAAGATGGAATCATTGTCTCCCAGACACCGTGGCTCCTATAGAAGGACTGAAGGGAGCTGTGGTCTCAGAGCAGTGTTTCGATGATCTCAGGTCGCTGAAGGATGATACCTGAGAAAAGAAAACCTCCTTTCCAAGACCCAAATTCGCAGTCTTATTCCTCTCTGTTCTCGAAATGTCGGACTTGAAGAGGCATGACAGATTAAGTCCGTAGTTGGACATAACCACCCTTATGTGACACGAATCAGAGTGTTCGTTATCAGGTAGATCGTGTTCTCAGATGGCCCTTTGACTTCCGTGTGAGCACGGGATTCAGAAGGGATTCGGGATATTTGTCTGATGTGAGGTTTTTCACTAGGCTGGTGATCACGTGACGTCAGGAGCTTCTGAACGGAGCTGTACCTTACTTACCGTAGGCTGACGCTGAAGCCTTGGCACAAGCCCAGGCTGTGTACAAGCTGGGTAGTCCAGTGTACAAGGATTCGTGCTATGCTTACCATGCGGTGAAGGGATTGACGTTATCGATGGACCAGGGTTGGGAGTATCTTTCCTTGGAGCCTCGTGAAGCTGTTTTTCAGCGCTTGAGCGTTGCTTCTAGAGAAGGAGCTATGGGCTACGTTAAAGAGCAAGTATGACACGACTATCAGTGGTTGATATGAAGATTTTTGCAGATTTGGTTGAAGATTAGTCTATCTAGAGGCCGTGGCTTATTAATGCTAAGATATGAAGGATATGATGTGCTCTTTCGATGCGTGACACGCGTGGTGTCTGATCATGGGGAAATTTTATGAAGACCCCCTAAATCGATGGTGAAGGCCCAAGAATGCAAGGATGCTAGGGCAGAAATTAGGGGATTCGTCTGGTCGCAAGGGGGAAATCTTTGTGCGGAAAGTAGGGAAAGATGCCTTGAAGAGGGGAAAGGCTGTGTGCTTTGCTGCGCAATTGCAGCACGACACAGAGAATGCTGGAAATGGAAGCAGAGATCAGCTTCGGGCATGATGATGATAAGAGAAAAGACAGCAATCCTCAGTGAGAACACCCTTGGAAATCTCTCGCTCTATCCGGAAAGTATCAGAGACCGACTCCATCGGACTCATTGTCCGACTCGACCGTGGCGCTTTTGACAGGTAAGTAAGCCTCAACGGCCTCGAGCTTCGAGATCTGGTCTGCCGGCAGATAGCCGTGCTTGCAATAACTCCTTAGGCCGTCGTCGCCAAGGCTCTGCACGAGTCTTCTAATGTTTGGCAGGTACTCGGCGACATATTGGAGGAATTGGCGTTGGAGATCAGACCAACCGGTCGAGACAGCGTACTCGCTAATGCCTGGGACATGTCAGAACTGTCAATAATCCTCTATGCGCAATGTACTGTAGTTCATGCGTACCTGCAACGATAAAGACTAATACAATACCGGTACCGCCGAACCATTTGGCGACATCTAGCCACCTCCTACCCATATGGTACTCAGCTTTGTATTTATCTGCCAGCTGACCCCTCAGCTCCTTAGCGACGGTCCCGGCCTTGCGGGCGGCATATCTCTCAAGGGTCTTGATGCGAGCGCTGACTGTTGTCTCTGTGGTCTTGTCGTTCACGGCTGCGAAGAAATTCATGCGTTGGAAGGCTTGGTGGATTCTGATATCGTCGCTTTTCTTTCCGATTATTATCAGTACATCGAAAATCTCGTCAGGCTCTTTCGTGTCTGAGGTTAAGGGCAACGCCATGTCTTTTGCGCCAGGTGCAGTAAGACGATCCAACAGATAATTGACAAGCAACACCTTGGCCATATGAAAGTCCAGATTACGGCAGGCTCGAAGGATCGGACTTAAGTCGATCTGGGAACGAGTACGGTAGTCTGAGGGTTGTGCAAAGAACTGTTCGGTGATTGAGGCGACTATGTCCTCGTTCCCTCGGGTAAGGCCAAGCTCAGAATTCATCTCCCTGTCCTCTTCTATATGCACGCCCGCTTTGGTCCGTGTTCCGCTGGCCTCCTCGCCCCCTTCTCCATCCTGGTTTTCTCCATCCTGATCTTTTCCATCCTGGGCTTGAGCATCCTGAGCTTCTCCATCCTGGACTTTAGCATCCTGGGCTTTAGCATCCTGGGCTTTAGCATCCTGGGCTTTAGCATCCTGGCTTTCTTCATCCTGATCTTCTCCATCCTGATCTTCTCCATCCTGGACTTTAGCATCCTGGGCTTTAGCATTCTGGTTTTCTCCATCCTGATCTTCTCCATCCTGATCTTCTCCATCCGGGGCTTCTCCATCCGGGGCTTCTCCATCCGGGGCTTCTCCATCCTGGGCTTTAGCATCTTGGTCTTCACCGGCGCTAGGTTCGTCGGCCTCACCCGAGCGATCACACGAGATCGGAGTATCTATTTCAGTCGTGATATGAGCTTCTCCACATATTCCTGCGGCAGGACTACGATCCAGGACATGCTCCGCAAACTTGTTGTTCATGTCGATCTTAGTTCTCTTGCCGCGTCCATGTCCTCCGTATAATTCTCTCTCACGCGCGGTCTCCTCGTGCTTGCGCTTCGTCGCTGAGGTTGTAATGCAAAGAGCTTTCTTGAAGATGGGCTCCATTCTGGATGATGCTTTATGTGCAAGCTTGAGGAGAAGATCCTCCAGCCGCTGTTCTCTCGCAAGCCATCTAATGGATCCTTCACCGAGTTTCTGACCTCCCTCTCCAATGTAGAAGGCAACATGTTCGCGAAGATCTAGCTCATTCTTGTTGGGCCGCATTGTCACGAAGGCGGTAATGGGTATTGAGATATGGTCTGTAAGATCACCTTGACAGTTGGGCGCAATAGGTGGTCTTGTTGGGTTGTAAACAGTACTGGAGGATAAGAAGCTTGACGCAGGCGTGTTTGTGGTAGCTGTCAAACTGTTACTAAAAGTGGTTCTCTGACTTGTGTTCTGTCGGCTAGTATTGGGGAGTGGTAGTCCCGACAAAGAACAACGGTATTGTGAATTGGACGATATCAACGAGCTGGCGTGATAAGGAGAAAGTCGAGCAGGGTCTTTGAAGATGAAAGTGAGCTATTTGGAGCCTGGGATATAATGAAGAGATAGCACACTTTGATGGTGCACAGCAGAAGCGGATTCGGGTTGAAGAGCAATGCCACAGTGGATTGATCAAGCGTCGAAAGCCGGGGAAGGACTAGCAGAAGGGAAGTCGGGTAGAGTAGATGTGAGTGAGATAGTGAGCGTACTGACCTTGAAGAGTGCTGCAGAATGACTATTCCACGTGTAGCCCAATTGAGACTAAGAGAGGTCAGTGAGCTGTAATTCTGCACTGCACTCCAGTAAGACACACTACGAGTTCGCCTCTGACTGAGGATAGGAATGAGAATCAAGTGAGTACCTCAAGGTAGGATACGAGAAAGAAATCCGTCTGGTACTGAGGGGTTTCGAAATACGGAGTAAGGATCCAACGTCGGGTTTTGAATGGCAAATGACTTGCTAGAAACTTGTAGTGTTTGGTGACAGATTCTAGTGATGGAGCGTCGGCGCAAAAGAGGAGTAGATGAAGTGCAGGAATAGTTGCGAAGTGAAAGAGTTGAAGCAGCTACTGCCTGTGGAAGACTAGACGAGGTAGGTGGTGATTATTTGCCGCTCTGATGCAGATTGGTGTAAGTCGAAAATAGAAGACCCGCCTAATACTGTCCCAGGTGCCATACACAGGCTAGTGTGTAACCGTGTGCGTAGACAAGGAGCGTGATATGACGGCAGTCCTACGAATCTGCGAGTGGTCCTAATGATCCTAAAAGGTAGAAGGTGCTTGGGCCGTAGCTGGACTTCCGGAAATGCGTGTAATGGCGAGGACGTTTAGCTTAGGCTGGCCAGATGGGAACCTCGAAGCTTTACCAATCAGCTCCGAGAACCTAACGTCAAGGAAGGTTGAGCAGACATACCAATGTCCTCCTGGACGCAGCGTTCGCTAGACAACCACTTCCCAAGCTGTCCATCACAGCAGTGGCTATCGCAAGCAATCTGATCTCCTCAGCTTGACCTAGACCTGAGAGACTGCCACTGCACCAGACGACATGCGTGACCCGATCTCCCAACTTTCAGCCCATGGCAGACGCAGGATCCAGCTACGCAGCGAGTCGAAACCGTAGGGGCTGGCTTCCCGAATCATGGCAAGTCGACTTGCTCTGCCGTTTCCCAGATTCTTGAAGAGTAGTCATTGCTCTGAAACACCAAGCCGGCCTGAAGAATCCGTGTGGGGAAGCTTCCCTGCTGTACCATGAACATTCCCTGACTGGAGGGTCGATCATGCCAGTAGCGACCTTAAGCTTTGTCAAAATATTTATCAAGACTTACCGCTGCCATACCATTCACATGAATGCCAAGCACGCCTGCCTAAACCCCCATACATCCCAGCCCCATCCGGGAGGAAGAAGCACGTTGGAGCGAGTGAAGAGCCTATTCACAGACCAAGTCCAGAAGTCGGTCTTAGCGGGCTTCCTCAAGAACGAAATGACGAGCCGCAGGTACCAGTGGATGGTACACGACTTACATTCTAGTGTCTCGCGAAGCGAAGGGAGGTAAGTTGCATTGAAAAGCAAGTGTTTGGTTGTCTCGACTCGTTGAGCTTGGCTGGCGTACTGCTGTCGCGTACCTAGATGTGTGGTTGTTCGATTGTTACAGGATCGTGCCGTGTAGTTAAAGCATGTTGGAACCAAAAGGGTCGAGGTTCAATCCTTATTTCTATGAATTGATGAAGTGTATGTCGCGGGTTACAGGTAGACAAGATCATCTGCCGAGGTAGAGATTATACAAGAAATAGATGGATGAAAGCAGTAAGTCATGATCATGCTATTCCTCATCTATGCTGCAAGTAAAACAGAAGAAGCAAAGCTTCTCCGCAGCTCGGGAGATACATAATACAGGTAAAATTCTCTCTGGCCATAATAATGCAAAGAGTGGGTATCCCTGGAAGAAAGTTGCCGTCTACCCACGCTTAAAGGCCATTGCTGTGTGGCCGTTGACCCAGATGTGCTGCTTTCCGATGCCCTCGCTTGTGTTCCATTATCTCCTGGTTACACCTGAAGAGTGAAGTGCTAATACTAGAATGTTGAAGATATGGTAGTCGTGCTTTCACTGCATTCAATATCATCTCTCATGGTTTAGCCTTCGACTTCACCTCCGAATTGGCTGCCTTCCATGGCCTCCGTATCTTCCTCGCCGTCGTCATCATCGTTAATATCAGCTGTGTTCATCAGTGAAGTAACCTGCTGGTCATTATCACCATCGGTGGCTTCTCGATCGTCATACATCGTCGTTTCGGGGTCGTAGAGGGATTGAGGATCCGCATTCAGATAGTTGCGCAGGCGGTTGACACCATCGCCCGAAAATACACAGAAGACCGTGCGTTGATGGTCGGTAAACTCTTTAGAAAATTTGTCATTAATGAATCAACCAAAGTAGAGAGGAAATCTGAACGAACCATCAGGTGCATCACGGCAAAATTCATCGAGGTCATCTCTCATATAGAAAGCTGCAACACCCGTCAGGCTTAGGTGTGTGAGCTTCGGGCATTGATTCAACAGTGCGTGTATTCCCTAGCTTGGGTCAGTGAGGGACAGCGACACCGATCTGGGCCACTCACTCCCAATGTCAAATGCAGACAATAGCTCAAGTGCACTCTCTCCAGTAGACTCGGTGCCGCAGGCTTCGCCGGCCGCTGCCTCGAGGCTTTTGCCAATGCGAATATGCTTCCATCAGAAATGGCGTGGCATTTGACCAGACCGATTCTCCTCAATTTTGGCAATTGAGCAAGCTGTGTGACACTAGCATCCGTGAGCCGGCCGCAGCATGCCAAGTCAATATACCGTATCCTATTGCATAGCTTGACCAGCTGGATGACTGCTTCGTCTGTGATGTTTCCACAATGGCCTAGGTGGATGTAGTGGAGGTTTTTGCCCAGCTTTGTAATGGCGATGACCGCACGATCGGTGATCTCTCTGCATTTGGCCAGCACTAAGTTGCGAAGTCTTGGGGAGCTGTCAATGATCTTCTCAACAGCTTCATCATGCAGCTGTACACAGCCTGTGAGATCGAGGATACGGAGACTCTCGAAAGTAAGAGTCTTGGGCAGCTCAAGGAAAGCGTGGTCTGTGATCAATACGCAGTGATTAACGCGCAGTTCGCGGAGCTGCCGGCCGTGTGCTAGAAGGTCGGTAATCGATCGATCAGTGACTAATCTGCAATTATGGAGGTCGATCTCGAGCATCGAGGGGCAGCCCCTCGCGACCGCAACGATGGATTGATCGGTGACAAGGGTGCAATTATTGAGTTTGAGCTGAGCACGCTGTTAGCCGAGAACATCCAACAACACGGGCAAGTAACATACTCTCTTCAGATACCGGCAGCTCTCGGCCATCGCCACTAATGATTCGTCTGTGACCCTTGAACAGTCTGTGATATTTAGTCCTTGGAGGCGCCCGCAATTCCTTGCAACGGCCAGAAGTGTGTGGTCTGTGATCGAGTCCAATCCTGTAACATCTAACGCCAAGAGGCTTCTACTGCCGTCAATCAAGGTCATAACCCCCTGGTCTGTCAACTTCTTGCAGCCGGTGAGCGTCAACCTCTCTATCCTCTTGCACCATTGGAAAGGTATCACCGTTCCGTCGCTGACCTTGTCGGTGAGGCTCGAGAGGTTCAGTCGTTTGACGAGATCACTGTATGGGAAATAGCAATCCTGTTTTCCGACAGATGTGACGACGTTGGCCAAATTCTGCCATGTGTTGCATAGCGGACGGTGCCAAAGAAGGTCCACGCTATTCTTTGCCCAGGTCTTCGAGACCAGCATGCAGTTTTTGAGGTCGACGCTCGCGCTCAGTTTTGCAAAGACGCCTATAAGTATCTCGGGAGGCAGCCTGCTAATGGGCGATAGTCGGTACTGGCGCTCCTGGGCGGGCGACACGGCCATGTCTCGAAGCGAAAGGGCACCTATGGAGGACTGGGAGTCATTACGGTGTTCTAGGAAGAAGTCTGTGTCGTCGTAGGCAGCTTGTTCCGGCGAACTAGCCGAAGAGGAAGCTGAAGTGGACTCGCTGACTTCGAGCGTCGATGGTCGTGGCCGATCTGTACGTGCCATCTCTGGCGTAGATGGTAGAGGATCCATGTTGCTAGGTAAGGCCTCTGTTGAATGTGCTGTGGTAAGGGCGATGGACGGGCAAACACCGCCCTTAAAAGGTTCGATTCTAGTATGACGTGGTATTGTCGTGTGCTTCTCGAAAGCTTTACCGTGGGACTGCCGAAGACCGCGTGGCAGAGAGCTTTGAGTTGACAGTGGCTTGGTCTAGAAGTGTTGCAAGCGAGCTCTTGAGCTCGTGCCAAAGACGTAATGTTGAAGTAGGTTTCGGAGGGTAGTCTCGGCGAAGGCCGAGAGGCTCTTTCTTCACGATGTTCGTAGAGCTGCTTCCCTAGAGCTTTCCCTGCCAGCCCTGTAACAGAGGTGCTTTAACCCTTCTTTCCCCGATGGCTGTGGGTTGAGCTTGACCCGTCAAAGGCGTTTGAGGTGTAGGACAGCCGGCGCTTGCACAGGAATGGTTGGCTTGAAGCTTTCGCGACGGCGGAAGGGTCATGGTGCCTGGGGCGGAACAGTCGCAGTGAGGTGATGAGACATAGGTGATGTAGGATATCGTGTTAAAGAGATGTCGAAGTAGGTCACAGCGTAGGCAATGTGAAGGGATGATGGTCGATGAGGCTGTGGTTCGGCAGACGGAAGAGAGCAGGGGTTGTTTTGGTGGGGTTGGTCAGACGCCGCCTCAGGCATCAAATCGTTCTTAACGAGTCCAAGATGCTGATTGAATTCCAAGCTTCATTTCCGATACACTCAGTCATGTTTATCAATCACTCTGATGACTTCCTTCTTATTCGTATTCACATTCAGGCAATATTCTCAGCTATCGTAGGCTCGGAAGTTGTGGGAGCACCCTCCGCCGAATGACAAAGACTGATTACGGTAGCCAGAGAGCCAGTAGCTACAGAGACAACTGGTCATTGAGGACGATGTAATCATTCCACTATCCTAATGCAGTAGCAAGCCTTTCCAACCATATTACAAGCATCGCCTTGCTTTAGGCATCTTCCGTTAGCGAAAATACCAATAGACGAGGTATCCAATGACCAAAGACGGTGGGTTCCCTGAATTCTTCAGGAGTCCATACTCCTTTCACCCCCTTTCGCCCACTCGCGCAACACGTTTTTCTTCAGCTTCCCAGTACTTGTCTTGGGCAGTTCCTTCACGACTTCCACTTCCCGAGGGACCATAAATTTGCTGATGCCGCTTTCGTGCTTTGCCCAGTCAATCACGTCTGCACCCTTCAAATCTTTGCCCGCCTGCACTGTGATAAACGCTTTGGGTCGCTCACCCCAGTGTGAGTCGGCCACGGCGATCACAGCTGCTTCCAGGATCTCGGGATGTGTAGCGAGCATAGACTCCAAGGCAATTGATGATATGTTTTCTCCACCTGGACTCGACGTGAGTCGAGTAGATCGGAACTCAAACAGGATCTTATTTACCACTGATGATGATATCCTTCGCCCTGTCTAGGATCTGAGCCGATCCATCCTCATGCCAGACAGCCTGCAGATCTGAGATCAGATAGGATCCAGGATAAGTAGCGTTTGAAGCTCACCAAGTCCGCTGTATGTAGCACACCACCTGCGAATAACTTCCTCGTGGCCTCGGTATCTTTGTAGTACCCTTTCGCACATATATTACCTACGCAGACAATCTCGCCGATTTCTTTGCCATTCTTCTGCACATCAACTATCTCACCTTCGGCCAGGTCGGTCTTTATCACTCGAATAGGAAGGCTGGTCACAAAGCCGTGCCCTTGTCTGGCCATCTTCTGGTAGAGTTCTTGTTTAGGAAGTCCCTCCCAGGCCGGCATTGGATAGCCACGTGTAATTGGGCCATAGGTCTCCGTCAAACCGTAGACGTGTACAGGATGCAGATTCAAGTTGGTCATTTGTTCGAACAGGTGACCAGAGGGCGGACTTGCCGCGACTGTGACGCGAACAGGTTCTGGCAGACGCTCTGCTTCTTTGGCAGTGCAGAGCAAGGTGTTCACGGTTGGAGCTGCGTTATAGTGGGTAACCTTTTCCTCTCGCAAAAGCCTCCAAATTTCAGGGTAGTCTATCTTGCGTAAACAGTAATGAGTACCTCTGACGGCGGTCACAGCCCATGGGAACGTCCACCCCATGGCGTGGAACATCGGTAAAGTCCACAGATACCGACATCGGCCTGAATGGTGATTGAGTTGCGACTCAATGACGTTGCCTAATGATGCAAGATAGCAGCTCCGGTGTGTATATTCCACGCCCTTCGGTTTTGCTGTGGTACCACTTGTGTAGGCCAAGGCTATGATGTCCTCTTCGTTTCCTGCCTGCGGGCGTAAACCTTCCCAGCCCTGGCTCCCATGCTCCCTGTCGTGTCGTAATCCTTCCAGTACAGCCTCATCGAATTGCCCACATAGTTCACCCTCCGTGGCATCGGTATCGGCATCGACTATCAAAGGTACGTTGGGATTCGACTGGCCGTAAGCGTCAAGTAGAGATAGGAATTCTGCATCGACTATAATAGCATCAACGTCCGCGTGCTGGAAGATGTATGCGATATCTTCGTGCTTCAATCGGTAGTTTATCGCTGTTTCTTTCATAAGTACTGGAGCAGTATGACATCTGATGCGATGGTCCTACCAACGTTGAGCGCTCCAGCGGCTGCTATGCCGTAGATTGATTCCAGAAAAGCAGGAGTATTAGGGCATAGTATGCCCACCCTCTTGTAGCCGCGCTTCCTTAGGAAATATGCCAAACCTCTCGCTCTATCCGCTGTCTCTTGATAGGAGCGCCGCAGCACGGCGCCATTCGCGGTGACATGGTAAATGGCTTCACCCTGCACCAGCTGTCAGTCAGTGGTGGCTGGAATGGTTCAAGCAGGATCCCAGACATCTGGTTCTATGGCGGCAGCTCGGGGTAAGAAGAGTGTTGGGGAGAGGGTGTGAAAATTGATGTGATGCTGGAAGTCAGGCGCTGTATTCGAAGGTAGAAAATGTGCGGCGAGCTTTGATAGCCGGGATTGCGGGCCGGACATGATGTGGGTCCAAAGACCGACAATGCTACATACCTAGGAATGCTAGGCGATCTACGAGTTTAGAGCCTTTCTTTATATGAAGGGGGATTCGAGAAGTTGTAGCGGCGCGACGACCGAAAACCTGCCAGGAACCAATGCAATGCCGAGAGAAGGGCAGGAACTGTGGGGTAACTTTGCAGTAGTGGCCGCTCCACCGAGTACTTTAGACTCTGAATATGAAGTGGTTTGGTTCAGGTTCAATACCGATGAGAAGCGTCACCTCGAATCGCTTGGAATTGTTTTAGCTCAGAGAATACAAAGCTTGGGACAGCCGTTGCACGTGCTCATTGAGCAAGCTTGATTCAGGGGCTGCCAGAAGTAGATGCATGCCTCGCATCCACGAAGAAGCCAACCATAGTCCCATGCTCCTCAGATCTTGCACATGAGGATATCCTAGTAACCGAGCTCAGCGAGCTGCTTCTTGACCTTCTCGTCCACCCCAGCATTCTTCTGCGCTTCCGATAGTTGCCTCCGCATTGCCTTCTTCCGCTCGTAGTAGGCTGCCCCCTTGACTTTTCTCCGCTCTTCCAATCTGCAGAACAATAAGTAAAGGCTCACACTGGAATAGCCCTGTCGGAGCACTATAAGGGTCCTGTCATACCTCTCAACAACGTCCTTGTATTTCCATCCGACCTCATGGCTGAGTCTGCCCACAGTGCAATATTTACGCCCAGGCTTAAGCCTCAGTACTCGGAGTGCTTGCGGTACTACCATCCTCTTCTTCTTGTCGTACGGGCCGGGGACACCTTCGAAGACCTTGAGACGTTCCATGGCAGCGGCGCCGCGAGCAGTCTTGTGAGGGATCATGCCGCGGACGGTTTTGTAGAAGATGCGGGAAGGAGCACGGAAGTGGAAAGGACCTGGAAGCTGATTATCAATCCCCAGTCAAGCTTCGAGAACAGAGTGGACCTACCGCCACGGGTGGGGTTGTAACGGGTCATCTTGCGGAGATAGGCGAGGTACTTCACTGTAATCAGATCATGTCAGCAATGGATCATTTAGGTACAGTCTCGCATCCTGTGCTCGGGTCACAGATGTTTTCGCTGGGTAACATCTCAGCCTTCTGGGTTTCGGGGCATACGTTTTGCGCGAAAGAATTCCCCAGAAATGTTGAGCGCCTCGCAGCGGACCACCACGATCTTTTGACCATTCAACAGCTGCTTGGCGACGATGCTGGCCAAGCGACCAAGAAGGTGACCTTTGCCGTCAATGACGACCTGAAGTCGGATACCACACGTTAGCTAATCGTCCGTGGGGATCTGGGGACGTTCTGAATCACAGGACACATACGACAGGGTCGAAGCTTGACATGCTGGAATATACCTCCCGTCGGTGGAGGTACGTATGGAGGTGTTAGTATGAGCGTAGGTGGCCCAGTGTTTTCGTCGATGGTGTCGGCAAGGTTATTATCGTATGGAATTACAAGGTTGAAATCAGAGTGCGAAAGCTCGGCTATCAAGGCTCTAACTAGCTTCGGCCTAGTCGCTATCATGGCGACCAATTCGAACATGCATCACAGGAAAATCATTCCAGACGGAACTCTACACAAAGTAAGGTGAAGTATTATAATACTTTTTGCTCCAGGTCATTTGATTATTACGTTTGTTTATTTTCCACCTAGGTCAAAATTCATCTACAAATAGCTAGCATCCTCACATGCTTTACCATCTCCAGCTGAATCATGGTCTCGTACAGGCTTAGGCCACACTCTCCATGCACATACTTCACCCAAGGAGTGCCAAAGCTGTGTCCGTAATTTTGAAGATCCAATCTAGGTTCAAACCATTTTCTCAAGCCTGACATCCCCGTCTCCAAAGCTTTTAAGAAAATGTTCCATCAGGGAAGCTTCACGCGGGTAGATGAAGATCCAAGCGGCAGCTGAACCGGCCAAGGGATACAAGTCCGAAGTTCCCTTCTCTATTTCGACTGTTTGTTCCGAGAGATATCGGATAAAGTCATGGCTAACCTCAATCGCTCGCAGGTCTAGTCTTGGGCAAAATTGAAGTAGGATGGCTCCAGCAAACCCAGTCCCACAACCGATAGATACCGTCAGTAATGGTCCGTGGGGTTTCATTCTTGCAAGATTATCAAAGAGGCTTTGATAGAGTGCAGCAGCAGTCCCAATATTGCGTAGGCTGATCGTAGAGAGATAGCAGGTTCTTCATCGATGCTCCAACCCGGCACCGCGATGCTAGGATGTATGAACCAATAAAAACCCTTTTGCGTGTCTTTTCGGGCGCGAACTGGTCGGCAGATTTACAATCACATTCATACCGCGTTTCTAAGTTCGCTCGCTGTATAGCAGGGACCTATTCAGTTATTGTACGGTGGCAGGTGGAAGATTGTTGTTGAACCCCTGACATAGCAAAATTGGCCTCGGCCTAACCGCATTGGTACCTGGAACATCCCCGCTATTGGATGGTCCCAGCTTCTACATCATTGACTACATCTTTCGCCTGCAGCAAGGTACGAGGAAATTGTATGTTGACTCTTGCTTTGATGCCAGATGAAGATGTGAGTTGGAACAGGCTTACAAGCTTCTATGGAGAAACACCATTAAGCGTTCTCGGCTGCTTGTGATTCCACTCAATTGTAACATATCCAAACTCCACAATGAGACTAGGCCTCGGGAATCCCATTGCTTTTACGCCGCTACCTGTCACAATCATCACCTCCCTCGTCTATCTCGCTCTTATCGTTGCTTTGTTGGTCGTTCATTTTGTCGTGCCTGCAGCGCCAACAAGCTCGACTCCTGCAGCGGGCATTAACTTGACCGAGGCATGGTTGGACCTACGATTGTTGACAGAAAAATATCATCCATATAACAGTCATCCAAACGATCATGTCCGAGATTGGCTTCTAAGACGTATAGAAGCTATTCTAGAAAGCAATATTGTTTTACCTGCAGCCAACCAAGATGGACACACGTCAAGAATTACATCACAAGAGTCTCCTGTTATAGTATTCTCCGATGTAACATCTAATGTGTCATTTTCATCATCTAGATCCGCTGGTGAACCTGGGATCAGCGTGTATTTCGAAGGTACCAACATCATCGTCTATGTTCGGGGTTCCGAGGAAGGCGAGGCGGGCAGTTGGTGGCTAGAGAAGGCGATACCCAACAAAGGGGGGGTACTTGTTAATGCGCACTATGATTCTGTCTCCACGGGCTTTGGCGCCACGGACGATGGGGTTGGAGTCATCACGATACTTCAGCTGATCAAGCACTTTACTACGAACGGAAAGCAGCCACGAAGGGGAATCGTGGTCTTGTTGAATAATGGCGAAGAAGACTACCTGAATGGAGCTCGTGCCTTTAGCCAACACCCCATGTCACGCTTCGTTCATGTTTTCCTGAATCTTGAAGGCGCCGGAGCCGGCGGTCGTAAGTAATTCTTTGCGCTTCTCTTAACCCTTTCTGAGGGCTTCAAGGGGCATGATTGAGCAGCATCCACTTGAAGACATGCCTAACACTTCCACCTCCAAGATCAAAGAAGGAAAGCTGACCCCAAAATAGGTGCAGCATTATTTAGGAGTACCGATACAGAAGTGACGCGAGCGTACAAGGGAGCCAAACATCCTCTTGGGAATTGTGGCAGTGGCGACGCATTTAAGCGCGGCGTTATCAGGTCTCAGACGGACTACGTCGTTTTCAACGGACTTCTTGGTCTAAGAGGTCTTGACGTCGCTTTTCTCGAGCCTAGAGCACGTTATCACACCGACCAAGATGACACAAGACATACAAGCATTAACTCGCTATGGCACATGCTCTCCGCTTCGTTGACGACCTTGGAAGCTCTCACGTCTGACACGGGCTCAACATTCGACGGTGAACGCCGTGAAAAAGACAAAGTACCGAGTGGCAAAGGATCTACCGGTGTTTGGTTTGACGTCTTCGGACAGACGTTCGCTATTCTCACGCTGCGAACGCTTTTTGCGTTATCAATAACACTGCTGGTCGTAGGTCCCATCGTTCTGATACTCTTGGGAATCATCTTGAGCAAATTGGACAGATTCTATCTGTTCAGCTCATCGAAACACCATCATCATCAAGAAGGCGACGATACCGTCCCACTGCAAGGCTTACGTGGCATGACGCGATTTCCGTTAATTTTATTAACAGCTTCTGCGGCAGTCATTGCCCTGGCTGTTCTGATTGCGCAAGTCAACCCTTACATTGTCTACAGCAGTCCATATGCCGTCTGGAGTATGATGCTATCAGGGTGGTTCTTTGCGGCGTGGTTTTTCTCTCGTGCCATCGACTACGCCAGACCAACCGCGCTACATCGAGCATACTCCCTTCTCTGGATGTTCATTGTTGATTGGGTTCTCCTCGTGATTGTTACCATCTTTGAGCAGCGACTGAAGTTAGTCGGAGACTACTTTATAGTAATTTACTTTGCCGCCGTCTTTCTTGCGACGTCCATATCATTCCTCGAATTTTTCGGCCTTCAACGCAAATCAGTTTATGCTGACGAAATTGCCGTCCATGCATACGGCGAGGTCCCGGCATCCCGGCCACGGAGCAGCTCTAGCAGCAGGCTGCTAGCACCAAATGCTGAAGAACAGCCGCCGCAAAGCACTACGGCCGAGCCTGAGGAGGGTGAAGAAGAGGAAGGGCAAGCTGCCGATGAATTGACGTCTCTACTACGGGGCTCGAAGCGAGCAACCTTTGCACGTCGCACATCTCCGCACGAGCATGATCATGTCGGGCAAAATGATTCGCTGGACGAGAAGCAGTCAAGAGTCTTCGGCTTCGAACAAAGTTGGAGCTGGTCTTTACCTACATGGACCTGGCTATTGCAGTTCCTTCTTCTGGCTGTTGTACCTGTCATTCTAACAGGCCAAATAGGCTTATTACTGGTGACTGGCACCTACCAGACATTGGCTGATGGCAACCCTCCGCTACCAGTGTACCTATCCATCGCGGTGTTTTCCATTCTCATTCTTGCCCCGCTGATGCCCTACCTGCATCGCTATAGCTACCAGGTCCCGACCTTCTTGTTCTTCGTACTTGTTGGTACTCTCATATACAACATCGTTGCGTTCCCGTTCTCGACCAACAACCGGCTAAAGCTATTCTTCCAGCAGAAGGTGGATCTAGATACCGGCATTAACCAGGTTTTGCTGACCGGTGTTGGTGATCCGTATCTAAACGAAGCCATCAATAGCCTCCCAAGCGTAGCAGGGCAGAAGCGCGAATGTACCGCCAGTTCCACCAGAAAGGGTCTGACGGAGTGTGCCTGGCACGGCATCTCTCCAGAGGTTGTACCAACCCCCCATCCAGGCGTACCATCCCACCACACATACCCCGACTGGCTGACCTTCCACATCTTCCGTGCGCCCAACTCAACCGAAGCACGAATCCGTCTTTGGGGCCGCAACACTCGCGCTTGCAAGATCGAATTCAATCAGCCGGTGTCCGATTTCAAGGTCGAAGGTGCGGGCGATGACAAGCGCTTCCAGCGTGTTCCGGAAGAAGGTAGCAAGGAAATCAGACTGTGGAGCCGGACCTGGGAGAAGGAATGGACCGTGAATGTCAAATGGCAGCCTAAGCCAGGCAATGGGCACGGCCTCGATGGAAGAGTTGTTTGTCTGTGGAGCGATGATAATGAGACGGGCGTCATTCCAGCTTTGGACGAGATCAGGCATTTTGCACCAAATTGGGTTGCAATCACGAAGAATGGGGATGGGCTGGTCGAGGGCAGTAAAGCTTTTCTCGTATAGGTACTGACAGAAGCGTGTTCATGGGTGTCAAAGAAAGGTGTACATGTGGCGCTCATGTTTGTAGGCTTCGCTCGTGCAATGTATGTATTCGCCCTTTCGAGCTTCTGAGCGTGTATTGGTCAGTAACATACCGTCATCAAGCCGTGAACATACTGTTGTGCGGTTACTTAAGCCCAAGCATAAGGCGTCCCTCTTAGTATGAGAGCATAAATTCGTACCTTGAATATACTATCCCGAGGATGGTAGATTCTCTTTATCCCATGCCCTCGCTTGTTCCATTCTGCAATCGCTCCTTTTGGGTCCATCGCCCGTGCTATCGGATTGCATTGACGGTATGCCTGTTTAGCTATGCAGCTTCACAGCTTGAATTTGCCCATTACCGTCTTGTTTGAATCGTTCTACTCGAAAGCGCCATTAAACGGTGCACAATCGCGTCGAATTAATACATGCAGGGTACGAATCAAGGCTCCCTTTAGTATTTACAGCTTAAGAAACATCAAGCCAGTCCATAACCACATCTCCATCAGTAAAGAGTCCCCTTATATCCCATCCCAAATACCCCACCCTAAACAACCTGCGTCTCCACCGTCCCCACCGGCCTCTCCACCAACTCCACCACCCCATCCACCACACTGCTCCTCGCCCCCTCCGTCGCCACATTCCCCCCCGCCAAATACCCCATCCACAAATACCTCCCCACGCGCTCATGCCCCACCCCCCCAATCCACCTCATCTCCCCCTCCCCCCCCTCCACCCAAGCCCCCAACTCCCCCCTCTCCCCCCTCCCCAACAACAACACCCTCCCCTTCTTCACCCCTCCCCCACCCATCACCTCCTTAAACGCCTCCAACCCCCCCCTAAACCCTTCCTCACTCTCACAACCCTCCCTCCTCGCCCCCGCCCCCACCATCCTCACAAACCCATCCCGCATATGTCCCATATTCGTATCCCGCGTCGGCACAATCCTTAACACCCCCTTCACCCCCCCATCTCCCTTCAACACCTCCCCCCACAACCGCTCGCTCCCCTCCGCTTCCAGCAACAGCCGCCTCAGTTCCCCCTTCTCGTTCTCGACGAGCGTGCTCGCGCCTTCGCCAGCCACGGCGCGGATCATGCACGCTTGTAGCTTGTGTAGGTCGGACTTGCAGATGTAGATGCCGACGACGTAGACTTGGAAGCGGAGAAGCGAGACGGTGCGGACGCCGAGGCCGAGGAGGACGTATTCTTCGGTGGCGGCTGCGGCGCCGAGACCGGCGGGGAGGGCGGCGGAGGGGGGCTTGGAGACGGAGGAGGG
>JAABUQ010001383.1_pt1 | contig 52673 bp, 47 predicted proteins | sample 5560001 | NCBI WGS metagenome assembly JAABUQ01 (sample SAMN10711888, study PRJNA513371) | rock metagenome | isolation source: Antarctica rocks | place: Antarctica: Victoria Land, Finger Mt nord | collected 2015-12-18
AAAATTAATATAAAATATAAAATATAAAATTAAATAAAACTTAATATAAAAAATATAATTCTTTTATTATTATTAATAATTTTAATATATCGTAATTAAAATAATTATAAAAAATATTTTCTAATAATATAAATAAGAAATAAAAAGTAATTAATATTATTTAAATTTAATAATATAAAAACGTTTTCGATTAAAATAAAATTTATTAAATAAATATTATTTTTAATAAATTTTCAATATTACGGTAAAATATTCTTATTATAAAGTAAAAAGGCTTAATATTAAAATTATATTATAAAGGCTATAGAAATAGCGAATTAATTATAATTTAAGTTGTAAAATAAATATAAAAGATTAAAAATATATTAAATTACTTATTAAAAACGATATAATAATATTAATAAATATAAAAAAAGTTTACTTTAGTAAACTATATTTATTTAATAGAATTATTAGAATTTTAACTTTTTTATATTAATATTCGAAATAATATTTTAATTTAAAAATAAAATAAAATAATTATTAATATTATAAAATTATATTATTTATATTAATAAATAGAAATCCGGATAATAAAGAGAAAAATTAAAATAATTTAAAATAATTTAATTCGAATAATTTAATAAAAAATGAAAAATGAAAAATGAAAAATGAAAAATCGGATAAAGAATATATTAAAAGAAATTAAATAAATATTATTAAATTATTATAAGTATATTTACTTTATTAATATTAAAGAATTAGAAAGAATTTATTAATTATTTTAAAAGATTTAATTATTAATATATTTATTAAAATAATAATTTTAAAATATAAATTTATTTATTGTAAAAGTTTGAAAATATAATTAATTTAATAATTGATATTAATCGGATTATAATATTATAAAAATTAATATATATAAAATTAAAAAATTAAAAAAATTTTGATTATATTTATTATTAATATTTGAATAATTTTAAGAATTATTATAATTTTTAAATTAAAATATATATAATTAAAATATTAAAGTCTTATTTATATATATTTTATAATAATAAAAATATATTAAACGATTTAAAACCCTTTTTTAATATATATATATATAATTTCGAATAACAAATCGGTTAATAATATTTATCGATATTAAAAATATTTATATAAAAACGCTTTTAAATACGGAATTAGGAGTTATTATAAACGAAATTTAAATATAAACTATTACTATTAATATTATATAAAAGAAAAGTATATAAAATAAATAAATAAAAAATATTATTATTATAATTTTAAATTTATTTATTTAATTATAAAAAAATTTAAATTTTAAAAAAAGATTCAAATTAAGAATTTAAAACTTAATTAATAACGAATTTGATATATATTAATATTATTAGCAAAATATTAATAACAAGCCGAATAAAGAATAATTATATATAATAATATATTTTATATTATATTTTGATTTAATTATAATTTTTAATTAATTATATATTTATATTATATAAAATATATATAATTTAACGATAATATAACTTTTTAATATATTAATTTGAATATTTTAAAATATTTTAAATTTAAAAAAAATTATATAATATAAAGCTTAATATTTTTAAATAAAAAGATAATTAAAAAAGGATATATAAAATTTATATTTTATTTTTATTAATATTTTAAAAAATAATAAGCCGATATAATTATAAATTTAAAAGATAAATAATTAAAAGAATAATAAATTAAGTTCATAAAATTAATTTATTAATTATATAAAATAAGTTGAATATTTATTTATAATTCGTAAGACTTTAAGAAAATAAAATAATTTTCAATATTATTAAATCGGGTATATAAACGGAGCTTATGATAATATATTTAATTTAATTAATATTTAAAATTTTTTTATTAAAATATTTAAATATATATAATAAAATATTATGTTATTATTTTATTTCGCCACTACCCTTTATAAAAAATATTTAATTAAATAAAAAAAAGAATAAATAAAATTATAATATTAATAATATATAATCTTCTAATTATAACTTTTTATTATAAATATATATATATATAATTATATATTTAAAATAGTTTTCGGTTTATATTCTTATATAAACTTTTAATTTATATATTAAAAAATTAATTATTAATATATAAAATAAGAAAATATAATAATTTTTAATAAGAATAGAAATTAAATAATAATTTACTTACGTTAGAAGAGGTATAATTAGCTAAGATTACTTAAGATTACTTAGGTTATATAATTATTACCCGTGTCGTACGATTATAAAGCGGCGCTCACCCTACGCTCGGGGCGGGGGTAAGGCCGGTGCAGATTTCTGCGCTCTTGGCATTCAGGAACCCGCGTAGAAAGTTGAACGTTCTCAACGACAGATGGGGATTTGGTTCCACCCGGGCATTCATCCCTTCCGACAGGCTGTATTGAGGTCAAGATGCTGCGTCCTGCCCTGCTGATAAGCAGGCGACAGGCCAGTAGACCGATTGGGTCCCGCCTCCATACTCAATGGCCAGTAACGCGCCAAATACCGAACTTTCTCCAGGTATGCTGTCATTGCGAACAGCTCCATTTTGAATTGCTAAGCTGAACCGTCACCAGCAGCGCTTCTTTGCAGATTCCAAACAACCCGATAGCAATACCAAACCGAGTATCCACGACTCGGATACTGTTGTGCTACCCGGAACGCAAAGCAGCACCGCGCCGAATCCAGAGCCTCCTCCACCAGGCCCAGTCCCTTCCGCAACAGCTGTTGTTCCTCCCTCGCCTACTACGCCTGCATCGAATACAGTCATTCCTCCCCAGGAAATTCCACGCTTACCACCGTCGCCAAGTGGAGTCAAAGTCCAGACTGCTCCTCCAACATCGATCCCACCATTGCGAGATGCTAGTGCAATTCCTTCAACGTCTCCACCTGCTAGCAGTCCCAGCCCTGCAGAATCAATCCCTCCTCCTCCTCCATCACCACCACCACCACCACCACCACAGCCACCTAGGAAAAAAAGAGGTCGCTTCCGGAGATACTTCCTTACATTGATACTGCTCAGTGGTCTAATTTACGCAGGTGGTGTATACTACTCACTGCTCTCCGACAATTTTCATGATTTCTTCACTGAGTATGTGCCTTTCGGTGAGGAAGCAGTACTGTACTTTGAAGAACGGGAATATCGAAAGCGATTTCCTAAGCTCACAAATCCAACGACTCGGCCTTCACCTGATGGGGGCAACAAAGTCACAATCCCTAGTAAAAGCGGCGTGTCTTGGAAGGTCGCTGGTGAAGAACATCAGGGCAGCGATTTGCAGACTAAGGGCAGACACATGAGCGCATTGGATGAGAACAAGACAATGGTCAAGGCGGAGAGCGCTCGGCAAGCCCCTTCGCTGGCCACTGGTGGTGAAAAAACAAAAGCAGTGCAAATGGCTAAGGAGGAAGCTGGTACGGTGCAATTGAAGTCTGATTCTACCAAGGAAGCTCCAAAGCCTTCTCCACCTCCACCTTCAACCCCGAAGGAACAAGAAAAGCTTCAGACAAGATCGGCATCGAAATCGACCGAAAAGTCGAAAGGAGAATCCACTAAGACTCCAGAGGTCGATGAACCAAGCAGAATAATGCCAATGGCTCCTATCGATCCTTTGAAGATCAAAAACGCAGAGGAACCTATTGTCCAGGATTTGGTCAAGATAGTCAACGACATCATAACCGTAGTAAATAACGATGGCTCGTCTCATAAATACTCGTCCACCATCGACAACGCAAAGGGCGCTTTGGCAGGAGTCGGTAGCAGGATCATGGCCCTGAAGAGTACCGAAAAAGCTGCTGCAGAGGAGAAGATCAAGTCAACCCAATCGGAATTCGACACTGCAGCTAAAGAGCTCGTCCGAAGGCTCGAAGAAGAAATTCGAAACCAAGAAAGCCAATGGAAAGACGAATTCGAATCCGAGCGTGAGAAAATAGTCCAGTCATATCAATCGCGTCTGCAAACAGAAACCGAACGAGCCCAGCAAGTCTCTGACCAACGCCTACGAAATGAACTCCTTGAGCAAGCTATAGCCTTGAAAAAGCAGTTTCTAAACGAAGTCTCCGACCGCGTTGAAACCGAACGTAACGGCCGCCTCTCCCAAATCTCGTCTCTTTCCTCCAGTGTCGAAGAGCTCGAACGCCTCACCGCAGACTGGAATTCCGTCATCGACGCCAATCTCAAGACTCAACACCTTCAAGTCGCCGTCGAAGCCGTGCGTGCCACCCTCGGGACCGCCGATCGACCTCGTCCGTTCCTCCGAGAACTCGCCGCACTGAAGGAGATTGCCTCAGACGACCCCATTATAGCCGCCGCCATCGCCTCCATAAACCCCACAGCCTACCAACGCGGCGTTCCCACCACCGCCCAGTTAATCGACCGTTTCCGGCGCGTAGCAGCTGAAGTCCGCAAAGCGGCGCTTCTCCCCGAAGACGCGGGCGTAACCAGCCACGCCACCAGCTTCGTTCTCTCCAAATTACTATTCAAGAAACAAGGCATGGCTGTAGGCGATGACGTCGAGAGTATTCTTACAAGAACGGAGACGTTGCTCGAAGAGGGGAACCTGGATGACGCTACTAGGGAGATGAATACGCTGCAGGGGTGGGCGAAGACGTTGAGTTGGGACTGGTTGAGCGAGGCGAGGAGAGTGTTGGAGGTCAGGCAGGCGATGGATGTGATTGCGACGGAGGCCAGGTTGGAGGGCTTGAGGGTTGATGGGTGAGGAGGGGGAGTGTGTATTATAGGTATCCGGTGAGGGTGATGCAGGTCCTCCAGGTAGACGAAAAGCCGATTTTTTCATTGCTGGGTACAGAGGTTTTTCTTTGCCTCGAGCCCTTGCTTCCACTGAAAACTTCATTTGATACCCCATTCGCTCCCTTTTGCCTAGTCTCCCCTAACTCTCTTTGGGCATTCTGCTTCAGGCAGCCTCGTCAAAACTTCGAATCTATCTTGGATGACACCCCCCCCGTATCTCCTTTCCAATAATACGAACCCTTCCGCCCACTTCTCTTTTCTTAATGGCGATTTTCCTCGGGCAAAAAAAAAGAAAGGTCAGTGAAAAACGGGCGAGCATATCCCGCACAGCAACCATTCTCCTGACCAAAAAGAAAAAAAAGAAAGAAAAAGTGCAACCCCCCACATCCCACCCAACCAAACCACAGCCCCTTCCTGTCCTATCCATAAGAACGTGTCTCCCCTTCCTCGATCTAATTTCGCATACCTCCCACCCGCGCAGGGTATACACGGCGCTACCTGAGGTACATCCGCAGCGAGCAGCCACAGGCGCAAGACACCATGTCGCATACAAAGCTACACCCTCACTGCAATTCGTAGAGAGCTATATCAACGACACGAAAAATTCAAAAAACCAGCGCCCGAATCTATCAATACAACCCGAAGGCGGCCAATCGTCCCCTTCTCCCCCTATCCTCAACCTCCGATGCACAGGAATATGTCCCTGTCCCTCGTGCTGCTCCTCCTCCTTCCAGTCTCGCAAACCATCGCCCTGGCCCTCGCCCCCTGCGCAATTCAAACCCCCGGCGCCCTCCTCCCCCTCTCCACCCCACACCTCCTCCCCCTTCCCCCCCAACCCGCACCACCCAATCCCAGAGCCCCCACCTGCGCCACGACCCCCCCCTTCACGAACCCCTCCGTCGCCCTCTCCCTCACCGACTGCCAAGTCGCCGTCAACGCTTTCTACTGGCATTGGGTCATCGAGACGTTTACGAGCAAGTACGAGTTTCTTGATCGCGGGACGAGGCCGGTGCATAGGGGGTTATGGCGCGAGGTGCCGATTAAGATTGTGAGGGGTTAGTTCAGTTTTTTTTTGGTAAGCCCCAGGGAGGGAGGGGTTGGGGGGGAAATGGGACGTTGGGCTGGGTTGATTTGTTTTCTCTCTCTTCTGTTTCTGTTTGGTCGGCAAGGTATGGGGGGGCGATTGGCTGATGGCGTCATAGGAACTTGCATTCTGGCCTTGGCCATGCGGAGGGATTTCCCGCCCGGGCAGCTCCCGATGGAGACGCGCTTCGCGTTCGCGGCGTCCGATATGGCTACTTACAAGGATCTTTATCATGTTGCGAAGGCAATTATCGAGACGTGTCAGAGTGAGGGGAGCGTAAGGCCCGGGTGGGTTGCTGCTGGTGAGTGGGGTTTTTCTGGAAGGGAAGGAGGTGGGGGAGATACGGGCTAATTATGCTGACGGTGGATAGGCGATTTGGATAGCTTGGCTGTATTGATTTTTGGTAAGGGGTCCGTGTTGGATAAGCAGATAGAGCCGCCGCCGCGGCCTTCGACTGTGGCGGCGGGGAGTTGATTCGGGGGGGGGTGGAGTTGTGGATGGGAGCTTGTTGAGGTGAAAGATGGTTTGGCTGGTTACAGACCCATGGAGTAAGAGGGGATTTGCGGCGAGCTAATTACCCTTGATAAATGGAAGGGGAAAGTTTGGGTATCATCAAACGGGCTTCAAAAAGCCTCAATGCTTCCCCTTCTACGGCCCTGCTCATGCGTCTCTCGGTCCTTGTTTGTCGGCTATGGCTTTTTCAACCATCATTTCAAGTAAGAAATACGAGCGCCACATACTCTTCAACTTCGTTCCCATTATGCTCACCTTTGTCTCTCTGGCGTGATTGGCAAAGGCGGCTTGATTTCTTGTGAGGGCGAGTCGCTTGGTTTGCTGATTGTGAAGGTGGACTTGTTTGAAGAGCTTGTCTATTGTGTCCCTTGTTTCCGGTGGAGGGACAGTAGAAGGGGGGTGATTGAAGGGGTCCACGCTTGTGGCGTGGTTATGTGGCTGGGTGGTTGGCTTGGGATCTCTTGATGGGTCGGGTTTAGGGTCGTGTGTGGTATTGATAGAAAGGGTGGAAGATGGGTGAGGGCCGCGAATGTCTGTACGATGAGATAGGGTCTTATGATGGCCTAATTCTTCTTGCCCGATTATCTGGAGCATTGCCAGGCTGTGTGCTTCTTCAAATCCTTCTCGCTGCGTTTGCACTATGTCCGGGGAGAGGTGAGCTGGCTCGCTTTGCGCAAATCCGAGTACATCTGAGAGAGCGTCCGAAAGTTTGAGACAAGGGGTCTTCTGTTTGTGGAGTGGACGTCTGAGTTTTTTGAGCGATTATACGGGTGGTACAGATTTGGCTAGCGCTTGTTCGGTGGCGTTGGGGTTGCGTTCACTAGTTTTGATTATAGGCGAAGCGAGGACTGAATACCTCTCAGCTTCATTAATACTGGATGGGGTCGCTGGTCGGGCACAGGGCGTTGCGAGCGTTCAAGTGAGATTTCATGTGATTCTGAGAAAATCGGTTGACATTGGGATTCAAGGTATGGGGCCATTGACTGTGTCTTAGTAATATGTGTGACACATAGGTCAGTCCTCCCAATTTCACATCTCTGATACCCATATCCACAGCCCTCACACCCAACCCCGATTAATCCTATACGTGCCAAAGACCTCCACTTCCCCCTCTTCGTCCTCCCCATTTCTCACTTCCCGCCTCCGGTCCCTATCATCCCCATCCCTATCCACCTCTATCCTTCCCCAACTGTATGCACCACCACCACCACCTCCTCCTCCTCCTCCTCCTCCTCCTCCTTTTTTTCCTCCTCCCCCTCGCATCCCCATCCCTCCACCTCCCTCGGCCACCATCATCCCCCACCCTCCCCTCCTCTCCAACCCACTCACTCTTCCTCCTCTCCCTCTCCTCACTCCAATCACTCTTCCTAGTCCCCTGCAACGGCAAATCGAACCCATCCCCAAATTCTGGATCCCCCGGATCACTCTTCGCCCACGTGACATTCTCCGGTTTCTCCTACCTTGAGGGTTCCTTGGGCTCTTTGGTTTTCCGGCGGGGGAGCGGCCACCGCTGCTGCGTCACTTGAAATTCTTGCCTCCCGGAGGAAAAACCTCGGGAAGGGGGCGGTGGCCGTGGTGGTGAGGACGGCGTGAAGTCCTGGCCCTGTAACCTCTCACGCCTGAACATGATCGCGAAGGAGGGCTTCCTCCACATAGAAGCCTCCCCATCTTTGACCTCTCTCGCACGTTTCTCCTCTGTGATTCCCATTCCCCTCTCTTCATCACTGTCCGTAAGCCTTATAACGTCTAGGTCTCCCTCCTCACATTTATCCTTACGATAATTGACCTCATCGCCCTCTGGAACGCCATCCCGCTCGTCCACTGGCGCGGGAGCACGGAAGACACGTCGGTACCATGGCGTCGCCCTCGGTGGGGCGTACCATTGTAGTTGGCTTCTGGGCGTGTGGATGCTAGGGTTGGATTCGCGTTCTTTGACTGGGGAGTAGCGGGCGCGGATGGAGAGATAGAGGGGGCGCATGACGGGGGCGTAGGCGCCGATGATGCCAAGGTTTACTTCGAAGCTGTAGTGACGTCGGTGGAGGACTCGAAAAGAAGGGGAGGAACGGAACGGGGAGACGGGACGCACATCCGAGAGAGAGCGTTACCGATGCCAACCCAGGTAACGTCGTCGGAGAGGAGTTCCCAGCTGAACTGCGTACGCACGATGCAAACTCCACCGGTAATGACACCGAGACCCATGAGCAGGTTCAATGCGACCTTGGTCCGCAGACCAAGCTTGGCATTCCAGAGCAACACAATGGGAAACCCAGCGCCAATGAAATCCGTCAAGATGGAGAAACAGCCTTGTATGATGACGACAACCTCCATCCTCTTCCTCGAAATACACGTTCCAGGTCTGTCTACTGCCCAGATCTTGCTCACAGGATTGCACTGGAAGATATAGAGGAAGAGAATGGGGGTATAGGAGAGGATGAGGAGCCAGATGAGGGCCCAGAGGAAGAAGCGCCAGCGTTCGAATTTGGCGATGCGGAGGAAGAAGAGGCAGATGCTGATTTTAGAGAGGGCGAGGGTGATGAAGACTTGGTTCCAGTCGAGGTAGTTGTATTTTAGGAAGCCTTCATAGTATTTGGGGGGCAGGTATTGGACGTGGCGGCCAAGGCCGAAAATGGCTTCTTGCCAAGTGAAGCCCATGCCGATGATGTTGACCGCCTATGAATTGTCATCAGATAGTCAGTAATTTTCCCTTCTGTCGATGATGTGGAGATTCAACATGGGTTTTCCTCACCTGCGCAGCCAGTATGACTGCATCGTCCCACCCGAAATTATGCGTAATTTTGTATGCGAGTGAAAAGTCTCAACGCGACGATAATAGTCGAAGGGCCGAAGACGAGCCAATCGATGCCGATGATGAGGGGAGCGAAGTTCTTGTCCCCATCGGACGGTATTATCTCCAATCTATCCATAATAGAGCAGAAGCGGCGGCGGTGAAGCAGCAGCAGTGCTGCACAGACGGCGGAGGAGGAGAGAAAGCCGACCTAAGCAGCATCGCTAAGAGGGTCTCCCAGCAGGTATGCGACAAGCGGCGGTCAGCACAAAGAGACCAGGAGCGACAGTGTAGAGACAGCGGTGACATTCAAGAGAAGCAATGAGGTTGAGACACGGGACAATCAAGAGAATGGGCACCTGGCAGTGGAAAGGGAGCTGGTTCGAATGACGATTCCAGATGCCCCTCATGGCTGGCTTGGACTGGGGCCCGTCAATTCCAGCCCCGGGGCCTTCTTCGCGCCTTCCATGATCCTTCTGGTGCGCGGTTCAGTGCACGAGAGTTGATCTTTCTCTTTTTCCCCTCCGACTCCCAGATCCAGATTAGATCTCTCCTCGAAACCGCATGCGGCGCATCCAACACCCACACACCCTCGCTCCCCCTCTCCCCCCGCAATCCAGCCCTCAACACAATCTAGGGTTGTGTGGATCGAGCTGACACAGATGATTCTCTGAAAAACGCCATGCGTGCTGGAGGGTATTATAGACTACGTACTGAATGATAATGCGGGGTGCATGCCAGTGTCCGAGCGTCGAGCGAAGTGCTAACATATACCCGCGCGAATGACAAGCCGCCAGGCGCCGTAACCGAGGTGCACCGATGATGCAATGCTTATAGACTTAGATCTTAAGGTTAGAAGGGGGCGTGTGTGGATGGTCTAGATTTGTGTAAGACTATGGCGTTTGACATGTGAATTAATAATTTATACATGAGACACCCATGTCCGCGCACACTACTTTCGTGGATGAATTGCTGATTGGTGGCTATTCTGTGACAGGATGTACCTCCACACCACACTGTAGTGCACACCTTGTCACGATTCTCGCTTAACGAAACATGGGTAACGTCAAACGTGCTATTGATTGACGGCATTGCGCCGTATTTGAGCATTCCGCTATTAGGCTGCCGACTGATGTTGCGGCCAGTCTCTAGGCTGTGAGGACCAGTGGATCGCATCTTCGAAGATTGGACATCTGATGAACGTCGCCTGAGATGCTTGTCTTCTAGGTGAGTGGATCGTTGTCCATGCAAATTGTACACAGCAAATGTGAGTGCCTCCGATTGACAAGGATTAAACATTTGGGCCAGTTTACGCAAGCAATCACTGCACGGCGCGGATAATTCTAGCCACGACCGATATAAGCATCACCATCCTTACGACACCATTACTGCCCATTCGATCAATAATTCTCCCGAGTCCCCTTCTCCATACTCCGCTGAATAGCCTCCACGAGCTTATGCCTGACAACGGCCTCTTCAAAGTCGACCACCCCCTTCCCACCCTTCGCGAATGCTTGGTAAACCTCCCCAATACTCCCAAACCCCAATCCACTTCCCATCTTGCCCTCCTCCCACTTGCCTCCCTCCTCAGACTTCGACAAAGTGTGCGCCACCATCGAAATAAACGGCGACGGTCCTCAAACTTCAAGCTACCCTTCTCACCCGCGATGAGCCACGAGAACTGGGCGGGTGTCGCGTTCGTGGTGCTCAAGAAGGCGAAGTTGACGATGGTGCCAGACTTGAGGATGCCATTTATGGTTACGGAGTCAGGGTTTTGCGTTCGGTGGATGCGGTACTGGTGTTGTCGTTTTTCACGATTGTCATGGCTGGGAAGGCGTTGCCAGTTGTGGCTGTGAGGGAACGAAACTCGCCAAGGAGGTAGATGAGAGGATCAAGGGCGTGCATTGCGGGAATGGAGAGTATGGAGGCGCCTGTGTGGGATTGGAGTTAGAGAGTGGGATGACGACTAGGGGGGCAGTAGTGAGCCGCGAGGTAAGCAGGATGACTTACCACTCTTCGGATCATCTAAATAGGTCATCTCCTCCGAGAGAGTCATAAACATACCACTGTACATCACCAAATTCGTCGTCAAGATCCTGCCAAGAGCTCCGGAGTCGATGTTCTCCATTGCCTATTCGAGATTGCTGTCAGCACTTGAGATCATTCCTTATCCCACCAATTGGATACTGGCCTTCTGCAGAGTCGGCGACAGTCTCGCCTGCAACCCGATAGCGGTCCTCATACCTTGCTTCTTGGCCAACGCAGCCATCTCCTCGGCCTCTTCCAAATTTCTTCCCAGAGGCCACTCGACAAAAATGACAGAAAAAAGTGTCGACCGCAGAATTCGATTCGAACGAGGACGTGTCTCTCGAGCTCTTTTGTTCAAATGGAAAAGTATATGCACTTGTATCTTCCAGAATTCTCATTCTAGTATTCCCAGTCTTTGCCGCAATGTTCAGTGGCAACATATGGAAGTCTCCGTGGAAAGGTTATAGAGACATAGCATCCTCTTTAATTTTTTGCTTACATATGAGTAGTCCCTCTATCACCTGTGCACCGTATTTCAACCGACGATAGACGTCAAATACTCTATCTTTGCACATCAAAAGGATTGTTCTTGTGTACTTGGGACTCCCAACCAAATACCCACATTAACGGCTCGAAGAGCAATCGCCTCCAGAATGCTTGAACTTGAACAAAACAAGGAGTATTATGCTGTCATCTGTGGTTTCTATATAGATGTTCCAACGATCTTCTCGTCCTGGTAAATCAACAATGGGGGGGAAATTTCGTGGGCATTAACAGATAGCATTAATCTTAGGGGGGATGCACATCCTATAGTGACTGCCTTCTCAATTTCAGAATTCGATGAGTCTAAGAATTTGGCAGAAGCCGAAGACTACATGTACAACAACGGCGTGACGTTCAAGTATGATATAAAATATGGTTCTGGGAACACAACGCCGAAAAAGAACCAAAAGGCGTATTACGCAGTCGCGAATGGTCATACTCCAGATATTAAAGAGTATTATCAGTAAGCCGTTCAGCTCCTCACGAAAGTAATATTTTGATGTGGCTAGTGGGCGTGGTGGTACAGAGCCGAAGGTGGAGGACTTCCCAGGCGTTTGTCACAAGCACTTTCGGACGAAGGCGCAGACAGAGTCGTTTATGTGGGATTGGATGGAGTCTTCACCTTCAGAGGGGGGACACCTTTGAAGGTCCTCTGATCACGCGCCTTGGCGAGGGTTAAGCTCATGTTTCGCGTTCGCCCCTGCCGGCAACTCTCGCGGAGGGACATTGGGATTGGGTGTGAGATTACTTTCCTTTGAGTTTGCGCTTCCATTGTCTTGTTGTGTTCAAATATACATCAAGAGGATAGAACGAGCGTTTTTTTTAGGGAATAAGAAGATTATTATGTTTTAAAAGTTAAATTCCAATTATTAATTATTAAATAATAAGATATGTTCACTTTTAATAAACTCAGATTCGTTTTTTAATAATAAACTTAAAAATATATAAAACGAACATAATTGAAATAAATAAAAAAGTTGTTAATTATTCAATAAAAATAAATATTCGCGTTTTGTAAACTTAGATTCGCGTATTAATAGCGAACCTAAAAATGTAAATTGCGATCAAAATTTTAAATAAATAAATAAAATTATTAATTATTAATTAAATAATAAAAATAAATAAAGATAAATTATTCAATAAAAATAAATAATCGTATTTTATAGATTCAGGTTCGCATATTAATAACGAACCTAAAAATATAAATTGCGATCGCTTTTTTTTTAAATATTTTATAAATTTATTATTTATTTTAAAAAACTGTGAGGCTATACGCAGGTCTTGGCATTGCGTATGCGTTCTGTACGTACTCCGGCACGTGACTAGAAGCTACGTCAGTACCAAGCCTGTTAAAGCAACCCCGTATCTACCCCGCTCAAAAGCTTTACCTTATTACCCTGGGGGTCCCCTATTCTTCTAACGGTAGCCGTTAGTTCTTCTATCCTCCTGGAGAATAGGGTTAATAGCAATTACCTATCTATTGAGTTCAGCTTGCGCTCCACTATCGTAGCAGCTGCGTCTAGTTATCATACTCTACATTGCCATTTACTATACACCCTAACAAAAACGAATAAACAAATAATTAATTAATAAAAATAAATAATCGTATTTTATAGATTCAGATTCGCATATTAATAGCGAACCTAAAAATATAAAATGCGATCGTTTTTTAAAATAAATAAATAGTTAATTATTTTAATTATTAATTAAATAATAAATAAATAAAAATAATTTAATAGAAATAAATAATCGCATATTATAGATTCAGATTCGTATATTAATAGCGAGCCTAAATATATAAAATGCGATCGTTTTTTTAGATAAATAATTATTTTAATAATTAATCAAATAATAAATAAATAAATAAATATTAATTAATTAAATTAATAAAAATAAATGCTCGCGTTTTATAGATTCAGTTTCGCATATTAATAGCGAACCTAAAAATATAAAATGCGATCGTTTTTTTAAATAAATAAATAAATAGCTAATTATTTTAATTATTAATTAAATAATAAATAAAGATAAATTAACTAATCAAAATAAATGATCGCATTTTATAGATTCGGATTCGCATATTAATAGCGAACTTAAAAATATATAAAACGAAGGTATTTTTAAATAAATAAATAATTAATTAATTAAGTAATTAATTAAATAAGAAATAAACAAATTAAAATTATATATTTAATAATAATATATGTTTGCTTTTAACAGATTCAAATTCGCTTATTATCAGCGAACCTAAAACTATATAAAGCGAACGTCCTAAGGGGAATCCTTGGCGCTGACTCAAAGTGGATTAGCTCGATGGACAGTTTCAGACAGGGGTTGGTGGTCGTGCACTTCATTCCCTATCATCTCAATCTTCAATCATCTCTACATATCGCGGAATAAACTTTGATGTTTCAAAGTTGCTTTGGATCTGTCTCCCAGAATATTTGCCAACGCACATTCTGGATTGGGTCTATCTCCGTATCCAAAAATGCCGCTTCTCGATGCTGTCCAATGATTGTCAAATCAGTCCAGCTCCTGTCTCGCATAGGATGCTAGCGACGCGACGGCTGATGGCGCAAATGACATTTTACACAGCCAACCATGCGTTGGAGGATCAAATTATGTTTGTTGGAAGTAATGTTCAGACTCATTGTCAAAGCATCCGCTCTTCTTTCTGCTACTTTTTGGTCAGATAATACGCCAGCGGTCTAGAGGACGCATTCCACATTATGTATCTGAAGAATCTTTTTGCAATCTCTCATCTCTTTAGTCTTCTAATCATCCTTTCAGAGTCTACCACTGCGCTATCCATTGCCCGTTCGAAATCATCACTGGAGCAAAGAGACGGGCCTCAAAATCAGTGAGCATTTTCTCATGCTGCAAGAACGTGAATAAACTGACGCTGTTCAGCACGATTAATAACTTAACGGCTATCGGGCTGTTTACGAACTTGCCAGGCAAAGATAGTGTTCTGCCGCTGAGCGAAGAGCCACTTCCACGAGGATGGCACAATGATATCCGGGATGTCGTTCCTAGCAATCCTTTCGACATTGATGAAGGCTTGATTGCAGTCATCTTTGCACTTGTCACCGAGGCTAAGAAGAGTTGGAACGCAGTAGAGGCACGGGTCGAATTTCAAAGCGTCGAGTCCGAACCACCCATCACTATCTACTTTGCAGGCTCCACGCGACAGGGACAGCCCACCTACCAGGTAAAAAGCGTCATGTGGACGCTAGCAGATATCTTCTTCTATAGTGTCGGGAAAGCTTACTATCATCCTTTGTCGTGGAGAACAAGGACTGGCACAAGCGTTCTTGGCCTAGGAAACATGTATCAAGGCACATTTCCACACGGTCTGTCTTGCGGCCTGACAGGGAGCAGCAAGAATACAGAGGAGACCCTAAACGTTACTGATACGCAAAGTAAAAACGTCTCGGGTGCAACACCGCAGAATGATCTCGGCTCGGTGTACCTCGATTGGCGAGGTGATGGGGAGAAATATCTCAAAGTTTCTGATGTTCTTACAACCCTAGTGAAACCTCTGATTATCGTGGGCGAATTCGAATCAGATGATTACTTCCCCGCGGAAAGTTTCTCGAACTACAATCCTGCCGAATCATTCACATGGGGGATTACAAGTAGAGCTCCACCTTTCTCCCACCTGCCAACTCCGGAGAACAGGTCACTGAGAAACAACGTTATAATCGATGTAATCGGGGCGCTGGCAGGTTATGCTTATGAAAATCCGCGGGAAATAAGCACTGGGATAGGTGCGATCATACAGGATGGAACGATAGTTGGAAGTATCGTCTTGATCAAGGGTCGAATGCCTCCGACTGCGAACGACTTTGCTGTCAGTGTATAGAGTGGAAGGGTCATGAGCTCAGCCTTCGGAGAGGCTCGTCGCATGGATCACAATCTCTTTCTATCGATACTCGACTCAAGAAAACCATGTCACTCAATTCAGCTACCTAATTTTGCGCTGCTCAGTGAGCTAAAGATTAAAGCGCCAGGCCAGTAGTAGTGTAAGAATACACCACATTCAGCAATTTGGGAAATCCTATATGCAGTGGATCTAGGAGAGAAATGGTATCCTAACTTCGACATGCTGACCAACAAAGATTCAAATCTCAAGTCGATCTTCCTGTCTCCATGATAAATTGCCATTATACCTAGAACATCCTACGAGACAATTTTGAGGTGTGTCGAGCACATTGGGTTCGACCCTCATGACATAGTTTCGTTCGACTCTAATCTCTTCGAAGATACGATCGAAAGGAAAGTCACCCTGACCATCTTCGAATCTGGCAAACTAATTCGGTGCATTACACATGCAGTGGGTTTGACTTCGAATTCAAAGTGCTACCAAGAGTCTGCAGCCACTCTGCTTCTTTTTCATTAGCTCAGTGGCTCATCACTTTGTCAAACAGATAGCGACGAGTTGGAGGCACAGTCACGTTTCTGGTGTTGGGCACTTGTAAGGACCAGTGCCACAACATGAAGACGAACAAAACAAGCTTAATTACAACATTCTCGCTTGGCGTAGTGCTGAAGCGTACCCTATGTCAAATTCTTTTTCTTATTGCATGCCAACACTTTCATTCACTACTATCATTTCGTGCCAGGGGCACTACAAGTACTACAAGCAGTCCGCTTGTGCGCATTCTCAATCAAGAATCAAATCTTCGCCATTCCTCGATTCCATTGAGATAACCTCGAGGTTGTTTGCTCACTCATACTCTGTTATGTTTGGTTTTAGGGACAAAAGGTGGGTTGTATGGCAGGCTGTTGGGTCCGCGATGCGCACCCTCGCCTCGGGTCTGAGTGGGATCTTTGGTTGGCCCTATAGTGCCACGTCAAAAGTCTGTACCAAGCTAAAAACAACCCCGTACCACTATTTCCCCTATTATATCCAATTTGCCAACCATTTATAGGAGAGCCTTATATCTTCGTATAGTAATTAATTAGTAATAATATACCAATTCCTTAAAAATATTTTGTATTTAATACTTCGTATACTACCTTTTAATTTATATTATTATATTTATTTTCTTTTTTATACTTTTAATTAATAATATTAATAATTCCTTAAGGAGTAGTATTCAAGCTCGTTTTAAAGCTTCCTTTATAATTTCTTATACCTTCTTATTAGCCTTATATACTTCTTTAATATCGGGGTATATTTTATAAATAAACTCTTTAAATTTCCTTTAAAAATATTCGATTAGGTTAAAATTAAAAGAAAAAGGAAGTTATTTTAATATTTTAATATTATATTTTTAGAATTATATTTATATTTTATATATTATATATATCGAAGTATTATTTTATATAAATAATATATTTAATTTATAAATTATAAGGATTATATTTTTTAAAAATTTAATATAATTATTAATTAAATATTCTTTTTATTTTATAATTTTGTTTTTATTTATAATAATAAAATTATATTACTCCGAATTATAAAACCCCTTTTATATTATTATAAATATATCTTTTTCTTTTAAAAATAATTATATTATCTCCTTCTTAAAACGTTTATTTAAAAAACGGAATATTTATTTATATTTTTTATCTTTTCTTTATTTTATAAAATATTTATTAAATTAAATTACTTTTTATTATCATTTTAAAGTCTAATTTTTATATATTTTATATTAAATTAGCTATTTAATTATTATAATATTTAAAAATAACAATGTTTTTTAAATAAGTTAATTAATAAAGCTATATTCTTTAAGAATATAATAAATAATAAATTTTGAATATTTAAATTTATATTATAATATAAATTTTTTATATTTGATTATAAACTCCCCTTTTAATAATATATATAATAGATTTTCTATTTCGATCGGATAGCTTTAAGGGATATTTAAATCTAACTTTAAAAACTTTTTAAAAGCGAATAAAATAACGGCGAATAATAATTATAATAAGTTTTTCTATAGAACAAGAAGTTTTAAAAATAATTAATTTTTTAAATAAATTAAACTCCTTTCCAGGAGTCTTATTACCAGAAATTGGAGCTAACGGAGTATATAATATAATAATAGATATAATAGAGGATAGTAGAGTTAATAAAGTAGAAACGCGAAATACGCGTTTTTGGCTTTTTGGTGCAGACTTTTGACGCGTTAGTGTATGACAACCAACCACAACTTCGATATTTCACTATATGCCAAGATTTGAATTGCGGACAGTGCGTGCATTAGTGAGGGTTGGTCATTCACTGCGAAGCATAATTGAGTATCAATTGTCCTTGATCCAGATCTCAAATCGTCAATCATGAACTAGGTTTACCATTTCATGCTCCTTGTGGTCCCTGACATTGTGTATCTCTCCCTCCCAAAAGAACGAAAAATGAAACTTTTCTTGCTTCACTTGATATGCTCCTGAGTAGCTGTGCAAAGTGGATTTTCCTATCAGCACTGTTGTTGTACCTGCCCGCATCCACCTCGGCGTCGCTCAGATACCACTCCTCATGCATCAACTCCGCACCCAACGCCACCGTCTTCAGCGATGCCCGAAACACTCTACAGAACACTTTCTATCAAGCCAAATTCATGGCCCGAGCCGTGCATATACGCCTCGACCTCGTTCTGAACTACAATGGAAACGGCCTCACAGACAACGAGATCGAACGTGTGGATCACGCGCTCTACGCCTTTTTAGCCGGGCCCTTCTCCGAGAACGACCCACTTCCAGCTGGTGCGAGGCCAACGTCCAAAGCGCCGACTAATTCAGGATATTGGGAGACTGTTGAGGCGCTCTTAGGTAATACGTCCTCTTCACGGGTGGAAGATACATTGAGCCTGATAATCATATTTAGTCGTGTTCGACACACTAGCCAATGCAGACGAATCCCAAATGCCCCTGCAGTTCTGCGGCAAGATCGTCACAGGAGGCAGACTCGGTATCCCAAAAACCCAACTCTGGGGCAGTGTCCAGAAGTGGTACCGTGACTCCCACACCAACGAGCCTCTCCCCCCCTTCAGATACCTCAGAAAGAACCCCACCGCAACTCCCACACACTCATCCCATCACCAAACACTGACGTCAGTAAATAGACTGGTTGCGCATCAACCAACCCCCCTAAAGGGACGACGTCGGCTTCGAATGGTGCGCCCCTGGTGACATGGCTCTCACCGCAAACGACCACGCGTATATGCTCTGGTGCGCCCAGTCCCGGCAGCACAATATCGGGATGCAGCTGCCCAGAACGTGGGCGGAGCAGGCGTCTGATCGTAATAATGCGGCAGCGACTTCGCGGTCGTGGGATAATTTGAATTATTGGATGCGTTCTGTGAAGGCTATTGTGTAACGCTTCCCCATATTGAGATCATGCGGCTGATGGAGGGGATAGCGAAGCTGCATGAAATGCATCGTGTCTATATCAAAGACAGCATGTCTCCTGTCTCACGCCCTAATCCCCCTTCGGCCTGTTTACTGTAAACTAGGCGACGACTTCCTGGTCATACCGCCGAAACCCTACCCAGCGACCGACTTTGCACCTGCTGGACAAATAGAGGAAGCTTACACTATAGCGGGACCACCGCGTTTGCGGAACGGTATTTGCAGGAGAAGAAGTATAACCTGCTCACGCTCAACGCGGATACGATCGCGATATTCATCCTCGGTAAGTATCGCTAGCGTAAGTGGTAGATGAACTTGTTCTGATATTCTGTGCCCAGCGATTTTCCTCGTCAGCAATAATTGGGCGGCGCAATATGCTGCGAGATGGACTGTTCATGTGGGGAATCCGGGCGATAATCCGAGTTCGCCGCCAATGCAGCAGGTGTCATGATTATTGAATGCGCTAGAGATCAATGCTGAGCTTGGCTTGAGGCCGACACGTATGCGAATGGAGCTCTAGGGCCTTCTCTTGGTAGCGTGGTAGGCGTGGATTGACGATAATCTTGAGAGGGTGTCTTGCGGTCGATTGACGAGGTGGACATTATCTTGCGACTACAATGACTTCTTTTCCGTGGATGTCCACGGACAGTGTCTATCAGAAACATCATCACACGTCATAATCCGCACAAATTAGTCTCCTCGACCAATGTTTTTTCTATCTCGATGCTATTATCCGAAGCGAGTTAAATTGCGACAAGTCTCAAAAATCTGCGAGAAAAAGGCAATCGAGTATCCTAGCTGGGATAACGCCGGTCCATTCGATTTAAGATGCTCCCTAGGACAACGAAGTTGATTGTCTCAACGCGAATGCTCGAACGGATGCGATGAGGATGATGTATCCAGCAGCAGGCTTGTGAAAGAGTCAGAAAGCGAGCTAAGGCTGGAAGGTGAGACATGTGTGAGGAGAGACTTTGTACTTGTCTTCTGTTGCTTAACCACCGCTGATGGTAGTTGGGGAAGACGCTGGTGGCGGGTTTGGCAGGGGTAGGAGGGTTAGAGAGGATAGGTAAGGAAGGGATGTTAGGGCTAAGAGGTACTGAAGGGAGGTGGGCTATGACTTTCTTGGAGGACTTTCTTGGGTTCTGAGTCGATGCTGATTAGTCTTGCACTTGACACAGGCACGCTATGCCAAAATCCTTCTTTGAATACTAAGTTTGATGGTCGAAGGTACGACTTGATGTCTTCATATGCTAGGATCCGACCACGATAAATTCTCCGAAACAATTTCTATACCCGTTACGTTGCAAATATTGCGAATTCTGTCTGTTATCTTGCTGTCCAATTTGCCCTCACGCATTAATCTCATGGAATTAGCTGGGGAGTCCCATTCCTGTAGGATAAGGAAAGCTGAAGCTCTTCCACAGTGACACGCCTGCCTTGCGAGAGGAAGAGGGCAAGCGGATCGCGTCATCTTCTCTAGTGCTAGACATTTGGTGGAAATTCCAGGCTTGAGTTGTTGGTTCTGGTTCGAGCGCGAGCCTTACCACGCGACGTTCCTAGCTTTGTTAAAGAAAAACCTGCTGGCTAGAGAGAGGATTAGCGGTGATTGTGCAGGAGTAGGGAGAGTCTGGAAGGAGTTGTGGACTCGAGATGTTTTCCAGGTGCTGGGGAAAAGGGGAGCACGTACGCGTTGTTATCGGGTGCCCTCCTCTTGCTGGGCGCATGTGCGCTATGAAGCTCTCATGGTCGTACGTGGAAAAGTCAGAGGTGGTAAAAGCACTAGAAATCCCGTCATGAGCTTTAAGGTAATTGTACTTGCGCTCGTTGTCTGCAAAGAGGTCGGTGGAGCGGGTAGCGATTGAATTGAGTGGCACAAAGCCGGTATTTTGTCGTCGATATCCGCTCTGGTCTTCCAGCTCGTTATCAAAGGCCTGGACCATGCTGATCAAGACTTTGTCCCCAGAGCCCAAAGCCCAGGATAATGCCGTCTCCCCCCTAGAATTTGCGATCTTGACCCCAGCACCTTTTCTTAGAAGAAACCCTATAAAGTTCAAGTCACCGTTGATCAATGCTATGTGAAGGGCTGTTCTCTCTTCGTCATCCTGAGCATCAACGTTTATTCCGCGGTGTAGAAGTGCTTCAGCAGCTTGGCGATCGCCTTTTTTGATTGCAAGGTGAAGTGGCGTCTGTAGCAATACATCCCCTGTTTTTACTACATCCCTTTGATCTCGTGTAATCGTATGAGCCGCGTTCTTTGGTTGACGCAGGTCTCCCAACTCTTCCAGACTAAAACAGATGATTATTAGAAATGAAATTTTGGTGGCTAAGAGACTCACAGGTTAGAGTCGGTCTTATGATCGGTCAATGAAGGGCACGGCAATGAATGTCGAAGGGTATCAGACAGGCCAATCAACTCTGCCGATCGCTCCTCACGTTTTGTAAGGCTTGCAGAGCACTCGTAATCGAATCGTTGGCATCTAAAACACCTCTGTCCTGGCCATACTCGGCCCTCTGGCAGGCACTGTGGAGAATATATATTAGATCAAGGGTTCCACCAGATTCTGCGAACAGGGTTGAACTCACCTTTTGCCTATCGTATCGACATCGCGTGCACTTCTCGTACGCGATCAGCTTATTCTTCTTGGGCATACTGCTTCGAGATAAGGAGGAGTGATGGGGATGGCGAGCACGCGTACAGGCAAACACAAGGCTGAGAGACCAAGGCAAAACATAAGCTGAGTGAATAGCGAGGCGGTAAGAACGACAGGAGAGGACTGGCGGCCTATTATGTGAACCAAAGTACTGATAGCGGAGAGAAAAAGAACGCGATCAAAGCGGTGGGAGAGGAGTCTTCGGTTTGTGGTTTCAAAACAGTAAGGCGACAGGGTTGTAGCGAATAGGATCGGATGCCACTACACCTACATGCATCCACCGGCCACCAGTCCTTCGCGGCCTCATGCATTCGCCCTCGCACTTTCGCCCACGCTCATCTTTTCTCTGTGGAAGTGTTGTTTTTGTTGGGTTACAAGGGAACGTTGGGGAGCTTTCCTATCAAACCAAATATCCATAAACTGAGTACGCAGATGATAGAACCCTTGAAAAAGATATAGCTTCCTCTAAAGCCGTTCCACTTTCGAAAGTACCAATACAAAATACCCTCTCCGCGCTCCTGTCTTGATAGATCGCTACGAATCAATACCTACAAAAATCTTTCGCCGTCGGGATATCGAGAGTGCGAAAGACGATAGGTAGCCATATCCGCTCGTTGTTTTTGCATTCGCTTCGAACAAGGAAACCGTATATTGTAGAAAGCGTCACGGTCAACGACGAGAAAAGACTGATAGAGAAGGTTTGTTGTTTGAGAGATCTCTTAGCTCTTCCAACTAATTGGGGATGGAACGTTCGAAGCCAGCAACACGTACGGAGTATAGGTGGACCTCGACCAGTGCCCTCCTCCTTTCGCGTGCGAGCGCGGCGCCGCTAGTCTGGGGGTAGAATGACGCTAGGCGGGAGCTATCGTTGCTTGCATTACGGTTGGCGGTTCGCGAAATGGGCCTTCCCCTACTACCAATTCTATATCAAAATCCGAGGCTAGTACCGTAAATAGTATATTAGTATATACAAATCGATATTTTGTATATCAGACCTCCCTGGCCTTATATATATATAAATAATATATATAGCAATTAAAATATATTTATTATTAAATATTTATCCTTTAATAAATTTTTTATCTCCTCTATTATTGTTATACCCCCCCCAATTACGGCTTTAATTAGGAAAGATATTAAGTATAAACTCTAATTAGGCTAGTCAAATAAATATATTATAATAAAATACTATATTAGCTATCGTATTAATAAGTATATAAAGGTTTATTGAAAGTTTACCGGTAAAATATATATTAAGAAGGATAAGAGGAAACAGGATTTCAAGCTTAATAAACTATATTATAATATATTATTTATATACCTCGAAGACTATTCTTAAGCTTATTTAAATAAAATAACTTGGTTTTTATATAATAATTATAACTTAAAAGTTAATAAGAATATTATATAAAGGGCCTTATAAAGGATAAATTAATTTAGGAAGAAGCTTAAATATCAAATAACTTAAGCCTTTAAGGAATTATAAAATTATTAAATAATATATAAGCTCTATTAAATAATTATTAAGCAAATAATATTCCTTAATAAAAATATAAACTATAAGCGTATTAATATATTATTTAATATGTAATTTATTTAAGAGGGTTAATATTTAATATTACCGATATTAGTTAATAGGAAATAGGCTTAAGTATCAATTAGAGTTATATTATTATTAATATAATAATTAAAAAGATATAAGAAATAGAATATATTATTTATATATATTATCGAGGGTTATATTATTTTCGAGATCCGTTATAATTCCTTTATTATAGTTATTTTCTTAATTTTTATTCGAAATTAACTCTTTTTATTATATAATCTTTTCTTAGAGCCTTGCTCTGTTATTATTTTAAATAATATTAAAATTTATTATTATATAAAATTAAAAGAAATATATAATAATAAAGGAGTATATCTGAAATATTTATTATTATATTCGCTTAATCTTAATTTAATTAAAATCTTATTCTTATTATTGAAAATATAAATTAAGTAATATTAAGAAAAAGCTCTTAAATATATTAAAAATAATCCTTAAAAAGGGTTTAGAAGCTTCTTAAAGCTTATAATAAAATATTAAGAAGATTTAGGAAATCTTAAAGCTTTATTTTAGAATATTTATATTAAATATTAAAATATATAATAATAGAATATATTTATAAGATTTTGCTATAGAGAAAATATTTATTTTGGTATCTCTATATACCTAGCTAGGCCTATTTCTCTTATATATTTAGATTATATATATTTAACCTTTAATTATTTAAAAATTTGAATATACCAAAATAGTTCAGAATTTATCTAGGTTATCTAGATATACGTCTTTATTCCTAATATTATTATCATTTATTCTACCCTATATAGCAAATATACCCTGCTGGCTAGGCGAAAGGGTAGAGGCTCCCCTGCTATTACCGCCGCCGCCGCCGCTACCGCCGCCGCCGCCCCCTTCCCTAAGGGGGGCGTTGTAATAATAGGTAGGGGAAAATCGATATACAAGATTTGTATATTTAGTTCTTACTCTTTCTTATTTGCTAATATTCTTAATTATCTGATATTATATATTCCGTTCAATTTAATAATCTTTTTCCTATTATATAGCGTTCTTTTTGCTTTTATATTTTTGGATATATTGTAATATAAAATATTCATTATTCAGTTTATTAAATATTACTCTATATTTATCTTTTTGCCGTTTTAATCTTTTAATAATAAGTTATTAAATATATTTTAGAAGATCTTGTTCAAAAAAGATAAGGCTATTAAGGAAAATATTATTATTTAGTTTAAATAAGGGGAGGGGGGTAAAATATATAATATTTTTTCTTTTTTCTTTTTTATATTATATAAGGATAGCTTCAAGTATTAAAGTACTTATCTGCTCTATTAGAACGTTAAATATAATATTTTATATAAGGATATTCTATATAAGGGCTTAAATTATTATTATAACCTTAAATATATTGCTTATTAAAAAGGCTTTATTTACTATTTTCCGATTATTAATTTCTTATTATTTTGCCTTTTTATAATATTTCCTAATATCCCTTAGGATATTTAAAGGAGGCTTATCCTTAATAAAACTGGAATCTAATTAGAGTATTATTATTATTTATAATCTGATATTACCTATTTATATAAACAAATAATAGCCTTTATTATTATAATAATATCGATTATTATTATTATAACTAACTTTCCTATATATTAAATATATACTAAATATTTCTAGATATTATATTTAAGGGTTATTTTATATAGTCTTATTATATTTAATTAATATAATATTTATTATAAAAGATTTGTTTTCCTTAATTACTTTATTTTGTATTCTATTAGCCTTAATTATTTGCTTTTAACCTAATTATCTAAATTTATAAATTATATTTATTTTTAAGTCTTTCTTTTTGGTTTTCCCTTATAATTTAAGTTCGTCTTTAATAACTTGCTAGCCTATTAATATAAAAATATTATATATTATTCTATCCCTAATAGTTTATTTATTATAAGACAAAGTAGTACTAACTCTTATCCGGTAGTATTTATAATTATATTCTTAAACTTATTATATAACTTTATATTTATATATATTATAAAAGATAATTAAAATTATAATAAAATTATTATTTTTAATAAAAAGTTCTTTCGGCTCTTTACCTTAATAAATAGGGTCCTTATTATTCTTTTAAATAATTTTAATATAAATTTTATATAATATTAGCTCCGGCTCTTCCTTATTTACTCTATTACTATCGTTATAGGGGGGGGGGGAGAGATTTGCTAGAAACAGAGGCCGAAAAATTAATATAAATTGAAAAGTTAATTAAAAAGTTAGCTAAGAAGTTAATAATATTTTAAAAAATAATAAAAATATCTTTTTAAGGAAGGTTATATAATTTGATTATTATAAATTAAGAATTTAAATCTCTAAGAAATTTGCTTAGCTCTTATATAATATCTTATTTATATAATTATTATTACTTATTTCTTTTATATATATTAAAGCCTTCTTAGCGAGATATCTTAATATAAGGGTTTAAGGAACGTTTCTTACTAATTAAGCCCCTAATAATATTTTTAATAATAATTTTATATATTTAATTATATTATTAAAAAAGGATATAAATAATATAATTTATATATTTATATTTATATTTTCTATATTATTTCTAATAATAGGGCTAAGATCCCTCTTAGGAGTAATAAGATATAAATATATTCGGTTTAGAGTTTTGCTTAGAGTTTTATTTGAAAAATAAAGTCTTAAATATTAACTTAGAGTATTAAATAATAAAATAAATAATAATATAAAAGACGTAGGTATTCTGCTTTAGTTATATAATAACAAATAAGCTATTTCCTAATAATTAGAAGATTTAAGATTTAAAAGATAGAATTATTTATTAAGTTGTTATATTAAAGGTAATATATCCTTTTTTTCTTATATTTCTTTTATTATATTAAATCGTTTTTTCTTAAGGACTTAATAGCCCTCTTATAATAGTAGTAGATTTTTCTAATAAAAGGCCTGCTAACTATTTCCCTAAGGGGCCTATTTTAGAGGCTGCTTTAAAAGTTATTTAGGAGGTTATTTAAAAGGTCGTTTAGGAGGTATAACTTAATATTAATAATAACAAAAGGAGTTAGTAAATATAATACGATAGTGGATATATTGGATTAATTACTATAGACTTATATACGAGATTTATATATATATAAGGCCAGGGAGGTCCGATATACAAAATATCGATTTATACGTACTAATATACTATTCGCGGTACTAGCCTCGGATTTTGGTATAGAATTGGTGGTGGGGGAAGGCCTATTTCGCGAACCGCCAACCGTAATGCAAGCAACGATAATCCTAAGGAATTTGACACCTTCGCCCTCTCGCCTTCGCCAGATGTTTGGGTCAGATTCTGAAAGTTCCCAACATCCTGGAATTTCCCCAAGGTGAAAGCGTGGGCACGGTTTCCCGACGGCACAAATCCCAAGCTCCAATCCTCCAATGCCCCATACAAACGTTCTGACTGACACAACTACCCGATTAAAACTGGCTACACCATTGTACCAGCCCAATGAGGAATCGAACCTAATACAAATAACAAACACACGCCGCGACACGACCGATCACATTAAAAGGTGCCCTCGCCGACAGTGGCCAACGTAATTTTGGGGACACAACCACCCACGTCCGCCTCCGGAGATTCACAGACTTTGGAACACCCCCCCCTAGTTGTGACATTTCACGTCGACTCTCCAAACCCTATGCCTCGCCCCACTCTGAAAATACCCTTCGGACTCTCCAAGTCTAAGGGTAGAACAATACTACCTAAACGTAGCCCGAAACACCTTCATCTGACACCTTCGCACTCAAACCTTCGCTCTATGCTTATAGTTACATTTCCCGCACATTGCATCAAACCTGTTGGAAGAATAGTTGCTGCGGAGAGATCGGTCGGATGTACGGAGTACTCAGGGAGTCAAGGCGTGTCAGGCTGGTTTTTTGGGAGTATTCAAGCTAGGGCTATTTCTCCCTAGCTTATTTTGCCCGAGCTTGAACATCCCCGAAAAGGTGTGTTGTTATTATTATTTTTTGACGGTTGAGGAGGATTGAGGCTGAGAGAATGGAAGAGCCGCTGGCCTCGCTCGCTCCCCAGCCATCTGACTAAGCTAGCCATTTACGGTGAAGCGCCCTACATTAAAAGATCAACACGCCCTTTGGCACAGAGAGACCTTTCGATCGGCCTCTCACCTTCGCTCTCTACCATACCTAATCCTCGTCCTTCCTTCTCCGATCACATCAACTCTCCACCTTCGCTGTCCAAATGGCTTGCAGAGCAAGCTTAAGGACGCTACTGAGGCTATTTGGCGAGTAACGATATGTCAGATGCACTCAGGGCTAAATCGTCTGATTGATAAATAATGGTGCACAGCACCCTAATATATATGATGATGAGGCCCTAGATAGGGGCAAATGAGTGTTCCTAGCCCTGTTTCATACCAATTGCTTCGCCTGATAAAGTGGAGAATAGGTGGTATAATAATGGTGTTTTGGTGGTATAATTAAGGGTCCAAATAACCCTAAAGAAAGCAAAATAGGAAAAACGGGCTAATAAAGGAAAATAGGGGTAATAATAGCTAATATACCCCCCCAGGATAATAGCAGTCCGGCTATTATTATAATTCTATTTAGCTAGTAAATAAAACTATATAACTATTCAAGTCAACGAGCTATAATATACAAATAAATTCCTTATATTTCTGGCGAGGAAGGGGTTTAATAAGGCTATTTATTAATATCTTGGCTATAAGGATTTACTTAATAGCAATATAGTTATTTTAAACTTCTAACAAAGCTAATATTAATATATATTAATATACTTAAGGTATATAAATAACTTAAAAGTAAGTTAGTTAATAAGGTCTAATATTTACTAATTATTACAGATAATAGTAATATTTTGGCCTATTTGAAAACATATATATTCGAAAAATCTATTCTATTAAATTATTTACTGAGTTATTTTATTAAAAATAAGCAATTTAACTTTAATATTAAATATAATAATAATAATTTATTTTAAAGCTTTCTAATCAATAAAGTTATTATATAATTAGAAAAGATAACCGAATAAGTTTTTCCTAATAATAAAGTTATTAGCAAATATAATATCTAATATTAATAGAAAAATATTATTTTATATTTAGTTATTATATTTAATTGCGAGTATTTTAATAATAAGCAAATATACTATTAACTAATTAGCTAAAGCCAAATAATAAAAGGATAGATTTTAGAGGAATTAGATAAACCGAAAACTAGCAAAAATAATATTTAGCCTAATAATAATAGCAGCGAACGAAATAAAGCTAATACGCTATTAATATAAATATATTTGCTTAAAGATAGTTTAATATTTATATAAAAAGATTTCTTTTATTAGCAATAGTATTTTTGATAAAATATAACTTCCAGGAGGGAATTTACTAGCTACTTTTTCGATATATAAATCTTAGCTTAATTAGATTTGCTTGATAGAGCGATTTCTAATAATATATATATCGATAAATTATACTAGCTTTCCTAAATATTAAAGCTTGTATATATTAAGGAAAGATATTTTAAAAATATTATATTTAGCTTAATACTATTTTTCGTATAATATTACGAAATTATTAATATAGAAAAATATAATTAATTAATTATTAATAAAAAGGTATTCTATTCTTAATATTATATATAAACTAAAATGTTTTATTATTTTAATAATATTTTAAAATTAAAGTAATAGGAATCTCTTTAATTTATATAATACTTTTATAAGCAAAAGATATTTATATAATATATTTAATTCCCTTGGAGGATTAATACCTTTAAAATAATAAATATAAATTTCCTTATTAATATTATTATTAATAAAAGCGTTAATTATATTATATTAATAGAATTCGAAGGAAAAAGCAATTATAATAATTATAAATATTCTTAAGATTTTAATAGTTAAAATAACTATAGCCGTTTCTTATTTTATTTATTATAAATCTCCCTTAATATATAAGCGAGCTTTATACCTTTCTAAATATCTATCCTTATCGTATTTGTATTTGAAAACTTAAATAAAGGGGAGAATATTTGCTCCTTAAGGTTTAAAACTTATTTAAAATATATCTTTATTATTAAAATTAATATATTCTTTATATATAACTTATACGAAGGTATTATTATAAGGGTATTTTATTAAATTTTTTTAACTTTTTAACTTTAATAAAAGGTTATCGTAATATAGATATTTGGTAGAGTTAAGGTTTTTTATAAAGGTTAAATAATATCTTATATTTTAGCCGAGATTTGCAATAATTAATATATAAATATAATAACGATTTCTCGCTTGTATTTTAGAAGATAGAATATTATCTTCGATTATTCTTAATAATATCTTGAAGCTTCTAGAAGCTAAATTTATTATAAATTAATAAAATTAATATAATATTAATAATAATAATAATATAGCAAGAGTATTATTTTCTAAAATATAATTCTCTAGCGTATTATTAGTATTTTAGCTTAATATTATATTTTCAATATTTTTAATATTTTAGCCTAATATTTCCCCCTCTTTAATAGTAAATATATAGACTAATAGTATTCCTGCTAAGATATTACTTAATAAAAGAATAAGAAAAATAAGGTAGGAATAATTAATTAAGATTAATAAAGTAGTAATTATCGTTTTTAAAGTTAATAGCGAAATTTGGTAATAGAGCTAATTTATAATATTAGTATTATTAATAAATAAGTTTATTTTATTTATTTTATTTAATAATTAATTATTAGCTAATAGCTAATTAGCTTCCTTATTAATAATATTTACGGCTTTATTAAATTTTAAGTTACTAAATAATAGGCTTAAATCGATATTTATAAAATTATAATAATAGTTTTTATTAAATAAGATATTCCTGGCTCAAATAATATATTTTTTGCTTAAAACTTATACCTTAAAGATATTTCGTAAATTATAACTAATAAAATAATTTAAATAAGCTTTTTGCTAAAGCTTCAGAAATTTAGGAATTTCTGAATATATAAATAAATATATTTTATAATTAAAAATATAAAAATAAGTTAATAATAATTTTATATAATAAAGAGCTTTAAATAATATTTTGTTATTAAGTACTTTAATTAATATCCGATTAAAGAGATATATTATTATTAACGTAATCTTAAATTATAAATTATAAAGAAGTTTTAAAATTATTTATATATATTTATTTTTTGTTATAATTACCCCTTTAGAATATTTAAATAAATCGTTCTACTTTATAATATATAGAGCTATTAGTTTTATAATAATATTATTTTCTTATATTAATATATTAAATAATTTTCCTAAGGAAGGCTTATTATTGTTATAAAGGTATTTAATTAAATAATTATATTATTATTTAGTTAAATAAATTATTCGTTTTATTATTTTAATAGCTTAATTTTTTATATAATAAGTTTATACCTAATAATATTTGGTAATAGGGTAAACGAAATAGCTTAGCTATTTATACCCGTTAAATCCTTTTTTAATAAGAATAAGGTTATAATAAATATATTCTAATAGGTTTATTGCTTTATATTTATAATTTTAATAATAAAAAATAATCTTTTTGGTTTTAAAAAGATAATATAATTAATATACTTCAAATTAGCCCCGGGTTAATAAGGTAATAAACTTAACTTTAATAGTATTTTCTGATAATATTGTAATTGCCTTAGGGTTAAAATAGCCTATTAATAAATACTAATATAATAATATAATTTCGATTAATAGTTAAGGGCTTTTAAATTTGCGTTATTTTGCTAATATAATTATAATAATAAGTTTTTCCGGGAAATCCTAAGTTTTTAATTAGTCGGTTTATAAAAGTTAATAACCTTAATATTAATAAAATTTGCAAAAATAATCCTTATAATTATCCTTTATTATATAAAATATATTACTTCTAATATTCTAATAAATATTAATTTAATTAGCTTTGCTAAAAGATATTAAATTGGTTATAAAACTAGGAACTAAAGTTATATCTTGGAACTTAATTATATTATATTCCTTAATAAATATTAAAATATTAATTTTATATATTTTAAAAACTTCAATTTTATATAATATTTTCCTTAAAATAATTATATTATTAAGAGCAAATAATCGTTAATAAGAGAAATAGTCTCGATTATTATATAAATATATATTAAAGTCAAAGTCCAAAATCTAGGTATTAAATAATATATTGTTATAAGAGTTAAAAAATATAATTAGAAAATAAAATAACGTTTACTTAATAGAAAGCTTCGGCGATAAGATTTTTATTATTTATTTTATAAATATTTTTATTTCTGGTATTTTATTACTTATATAAATTATTATAAAAATACAAAGCCTTATTAATAATATTTATATTTAATTTATTAAAAACTTTAATAGGATAAGGGTTGAAAAACGTTCTTTAAATACTTTCTAATTAATAATAATTTTCTCGATTCTTTCTTTACAAAAACTATTTTTTAAGAGCGTTTCAGCCTTTTTGATATATATAATATTTAAAATTTAATTTTTTAAGCAAGAAACTTTATTAAGGTAATAATATTTAATAAATTAATAATATATTTCTTTAATTAAATATTTGGGAATAGGGGTATTATTATATTATATAAATTATTTTTTCAGAAGTCTTCTTTATAAAATAGCAAAAGATAAAAATATCCCTATTTAATAAACTGTCTTTTTATTTATTCTATATAATTATTTAACTTTTTATATAAGTTCTTTAAAAATTAATAGAAACTTCCCCTTATTCTCTTTATAATTAAAATATATTTTAATTATACTAGACTAATCCTAATTTATAAAGTTAATATTCTTAATAAAATTAATCTTTGCTATTATTATTTAAAAATTAAAGTATTTAATTTCAATAGCTTCGGAAAATAGTATTTATTATTTATTTAATCAGAATTTTATATTTTAGCCTTTAATCTTTTTAATATATAATATTTAATATTCCTTATCGATATCGAAATACTGTACTTATATAATAAATACTAATTAATATTTAAGGCTTTTGAAGGCTTAATAAGGAATAATATAATTAATAAAATATATAGAAGATTTGCAGAGATTAATTTTTTAATATTAATTTATAAAATTTATATAGCTTTTATTTAATTTAAATAATACTTCTTTTTATAATTATATTCGATATTAAATATTCTGTATATTTCTTTGAGTATATAGCCTTTATATTTAGCTTATTTGCTTATTTGTTTTACGGATAATATAATAAGAAATATTAATAATAAATAGGAAAATTCCTTAAGTACTTCAAAATTAATAAAGTACCAGATTTTGGCAGATATTACTTTATTTTTAATACTTAAGATTTATTAGAACTAATTGTTTATACCGATAAGTATAAAGGATATAGGAATAATAATAATAGAAAATATAATATTAAGGATATTTTGCGTTCGGGAATATTTAGGTAATTTAAAAGCGATTTTGATATAAATTATACCTATTTAAGCCTAATAATATTAAATAATTATAATAATAGCTTAGCGAACTAATTAAACGAGTTTAATATAATAAGTTAATAGCGTAATCCGGGCTTATAACTATCAAATATACTTAAAGCTAAATTATCTAATTGATAAATAATAATATATAATATTTTAATATATATAATAATAAGGCCCTAAATAGGGGCAAATAAGTATTCTTAGCTCTGTTTTATACCAATTGCTTCGCCTAATAAAATAGAGAATAGGTAGTATAATAATAATATTTTGATAGTATAATTAAGGGTCCAAATAACCCTAGAAAAAATAAAATAGGAAAAACAAACTAACAAAGGAAAATAAAGGTAATAATAATTAATATACCCCCTTAGAATAATAATAGTCCGGCTATTATTATAATTTTATTTAATTAGTAAATAAAGCTATATAGCTATTCAAGTTAACGAGCTATAATATACGAATAAATTCCTTATATTTCTAACGAGGAAAAAGTTTAATAAGGTTATCTGCTAATATTTTGACTATAAAAACTTATTTAATAATAATATAATTATTTTAAATTTCTTAATAAAGCTAATATCAATATATATTAATATATTTAAGGTATATAAATAACTTAAAAGTAAATTAGTTAATAAGGTCTAATATTTGCTAATTATTATAAATAATAATAATATTTTGGCCTATTTGAAAATATATATATTCGAAAAATTAATTTTATTAAATTATTTACTAAGTTATTTTATTAAGAATAAGTAATTTAGCTTCAGTATTAAATATAATAATAGTAATTTGTTTTAAAGCTTTCCAATCGATAAAGTTATTATATAATTAAAAAAGGTAATCGAATAAGCTTTTCCTAATAATAAAATCGTCGGCAAATACAATATTTAATATTAATAAAAAAATATTATTTTATATTTAATTATTATATTTAATCGTAAATATTTTAATAGCAAGCAAATACGCTATTAATCGATTAGCTAGAGCTAAATAATAAAGGGATAAATTTTAGAAGAATTGGGCAAACCAAGAACTAACAAAAGCGATATCTGGTCTAATAATAATAGTAACGAACAAAATAAAGCTAATATATTATTAATATAAGTATATTTGCTTAAAGGTAGCTTAATATTCGTATAAAAGGATTTCTTTTATTAATAATAATATTTTTGATAGAATATAACTTCCAGGAGGGAATTTGCTAGCTATTTTTTCGATATATAAATTTTAACTTAATTAAATTTGTTTAATAGAGCAATTTCTAATAATATATATATTAATAAACTATACTAGTTCTCTTAAATATTAAAGCTTATATATATTAAAGAAAGATATTTCAAAAACGTTATATTTAATTTAATATTATTTTTTATATAATATTATAAAGTTATTAATATAGAAAAATACGATTAACTAATCGTTAATAAAAAGGTATTCTATTTTTAATATTATATATAAGCCAAAACGTTCTATTATTTTAATAATATCCTGAAGCTAAAATAATAAGGATCTTTTTAATTTATATAATATTTTTATAAATAAAAGGTATTTATATAATATATTCAATCCTCTTAGAAGATTAATATCTTTAAAATAATAAATATAAATTTCCTTATTAATATTATTATTAATAAAAATATTAACTATATTATATTAATAAGATTCGAAGGAAAAAACAGTTATAATAATTATAAATATTCTTAAGATTTTAATAGCTAAGATAGTTATAGCCGTTTCTTATTTTATTTATTATAAATCTCCCCTAATATATAAACGAGCTTTATACCTTTTTAAATATTTATCTTTATTATATTTATATTTGAAAATTTAAATAAGGAAGAGAATATTTACTCCTTAAGATTTAGGACTTGCTTAAAATATATCCTTATTATTAAAATTAATATATTCTTTATATATAACTTATACGAAGGTATTATTATAAGGGTATTTTATTAAAGTTTTTTAACTTTTTAACTTTAATAAAAGGTTATCGCGATATAAATATTTAATAGAATTGAAATTTTTTGTAAAAATTAAATAATATCTTATATTTTGGCCAAGATTTGCAATAATTAATATATAAATATAATAATAATTTCTTGCTTATATTTTAGAAGGTAAGATATTATCTTTAATTATTTTTAATAAGATTTCGAAGCTCCTAGGAGCTAAATTTATTATAAATTAATAAAATTAATATAATATTAATAATAATAATAATATAACGAAAATATTATTTTTTAAAATATAATTCTCTAGCGTATCGTTAATATTTTGGCTTAATATTGTATTTTTAATATTTTTAATATTTTAGCTTAATATCTCCCCTTCTTCAATAGCAGGTATATAGACTAATAATATTCCTATTAAGGTATTACTTGATAAAGGAATAGAAAGAATAGGATAAAAATAATTAATTAAGGTTAATAAAGTAATAATTATTATTTTTAAAGTTAGTAACGAGATTTAATAATAAAGTTAATTTACGATATTAATATTATTAGCAAATAAGTTTATTTTATTTATTTTATTTAATAATTAATTATTAGCTAATAGCCGATTAACTTCCTTATTAATAATATTTACGGTTTTATTAAGTTCCGGATTATTAAATAATAAGCCTAGATCGATATTTATAGGGTTATAATAATAATTTTTATTAAATAAGATATTTTTAGCCCGAATAATATATTTTTTGCTTAAGATTTATACTTTAAAGATATTTCGTAAATTATAATTAACAAAATAATTTAAATAAGCTTTCTATTAAAGCTTCAAAAGTTTAGGAACTTCTGAATATATAAATAAATATACTTTATAACCGAAAATATAAAAGTAAGTTAATAATAACTTTATATAATAAAGAACCTTAAATAATATTTTATTATTAAATATTTTAATTAATATCCGATTAAAGAAATATATTATTATTAACGTAATCTTAAATTATAAATTATAAGGAAGTTTTGAAGCTATTCGTATATATTTATTTTTTATTATAATTACCCTTTTAGAATATTTAAATAAACCGTTCTGCTTTATAATATATAAGGCTATTAACTTTATAATAATATTATTTTCTTATATTAATATATCAAATAATTTTCCTAAAAAAGGCTTATTATCGCTATAAAGGTATTTAATTAAATAATTATATTATTATTTAGTTAAATAAATTATTTATTTTATTATTTTAATAGCTTAATCCTTTATATAATAAATCTATATTTAATAATATTTAATAATAAGGTAAACGAAATAGCTTAATTATTTATACTCGTTAAATCCTTTTTCAATAGGAATAAGATTATAATAGATATATTTCAATAGGTTTATTGCTTTGTATTCGTAATCCTAATAACAAAAAATAATCTTTTTAACTTTAAAAAGATAATATAATTAATATACTTTAAATTAGCCCTAGGTTAATAAGGTAATAAACTTAACTTTAATAATATTTTCTAATAATATTATAATTGCCTTAGGGCTAGGATAGCTTATTAGCAAATATTAATATAATAATATAACCTTAATTAATAATCGAAGGCTTTTAAATTTATATTGTTTTGCTAATATAGTTATAACAGTAAGTTTTTCCAGGAAATCCTAAACTTCTAATTAATTAATTTATAAAAGTTAATAGCTTTAATATTAATAAAGTTTATAAAAATAATCCTTATAATTATCCTTTATTATATAAAATATATTACTTCTAATATTTCAATAGATATTAATTTAATTAGCTTTGTTAAAAGATATTAAATTAATTATAAAATTAGGAATTAAAGTTATATCTTAAAGCTTGATTATATTATATTCCTTAATAAATATTAAAATATTAATTTTATATATTTCAAAAGCTTCAATTTTGTATAATATTTTTTTTAAAATAATTATATTATTAAAAGCAGATAATTATTAATAGGAGAAATAGTCTCGATTATTATATAAATATATATTAAAGTTAGAGTCCAAAATCTAGGCGTTAAGTAATATATTATTATAGGAGTTAAAAAATATAATTAGAAAATAAAACAATATTTACTTAATAGAAAGCTTTGGTAATAAGATTTCTATTATTTATTTTATAAATATTTTTATTTTTAATATTTTATTATTTATATAAGTTGCTATAAAAGTACAAGGCCTTGTTAGTAATATTTGTATTTAATTTATTAAAAGCTTTAATAAAATAGGGGTTAAAAAACGTTCTTTAAATATTTTCTAATTAATAATAACTCTCTCGACTCTTTCCTTAAAAAAACTATTTTTTAGGAGCGTTTTAGCCTTTTTAATATATACGGTATTTAGGATCTAGTTTTTTAAGCAAGAAGCTTTATTAAGGTAATAATATTTAACAAACTAGTAATATATTTCTTCGATTAAGTATTTAGGAATAAGGGTATTATTATATTATATAAATTGTTTTTTCGGAGGTCTCCCTTATAAAATAATAAAAGATAAAGATATTCCTGCCTAATAGACTGTTTTTTTATTTATTCTATATAATTATTTAATTTCTTATATAAATTCTTTAAAAATTAATAGAGATTTCCCTTTATTCTCCTTACGGCTAAAATATACCTTAGTTACGTTAAACTAGTCCTAATTTATAAAGCTGATATTCTTAATAAAGTTAATTTTTATTATTATTATTTAAAAATTAAGGTATTTAATTTCGGTAGCTTTAGAAAACAATATTTATTATTTATTTAATTAAAATTTTATATTTTAGCCTTTAATCTTTCTAATATATAATATTCGATATTCCTTATCGATATCGAAATACCGTATTTATATAATAGGTATTAGTTAATATTTGAGGCTTTTAAGGACTTAATAAGAAATAATATAATTAACAAAGTATATAATAAGATTTATAGAAATTGATTTTTTAATATCAATTTATAGAATTCGTATAGCTTTTACTTAATCCAAGTAATACTTCTCTTTACAATTATATTCGGTATTGAATATTTTATATATTTCTTTAAGTATATAGCCTTTATATTTAACTTGTTTACTTATTTATTTTGCAGATAATATAATAAAAAATATTAATAATAAATAGGAAAGTTCCTTAGATACTTCAGGGTTAATAAAATATCAGATTTTGGCAAATATTATTCTATTCTTAATATTTAAGATCTATTAGAACCAATTATTCGTACCGATAAATATAAGGGATATAAGAATAATAATAATAGAAGATATAATATTAAAGATATTTTATATTTAAGAATATTTAAGTAGTTTGAGAGCAATTTTAATATAAATTATACCTATTTAAGCTTAATAATATTAGATAATTATAGTAGTAACTTAGCGAACTAATCAAACGAGTTTAATATAATAGGCTAATAGCGTAATCCGGGCTTATAATTATCAGATATACTTAGGGCTAAATTATCTAATTGATAAATAATAATATATAATATCCTAATATATATAATAATAAGGCCCTAAATAGGGGCAAATAAATATTCCTAGCCCTGTTTTATACCAATTGCTTCGCCTGATAAAGTGGAGAATAGGTGGTATAATAATGGTGTTTTGGTGGTATGATTAAGGGTCCAAATAACCTTAGAGAAAGCAAAATGGGAAAAACGGGCTGACAAGGGAAAATAGGGGCAATGACAGCTGACACGATATATACCTCCATCTTTCCCCTTCGATTTCAAATCTCATGTCTGTTGAATTTCGTCTTCTAGAAATTGCCTTCCGCGGTATATCTTCTCGTACTACGTTTCGTCTGACTATACTACTGCAAACATTCTCTCTTAGACCCTCTGGTCCCCCGAAGCTGTCAGCCTGACTTCTCTTTCCAATGGAGAACCACGGCATCAATGACCCTCACGAAAGCACCGCCATTCGATCGTTGGGTGCACGTGAGCGTACATCTCGAACCCATCATGGCACACCAGAGCAATATCGTCCAACAGATCGCAGCGTCCCCACCAGCAGTCGGCAACTGCCGCTCGCCCTCAGTCTCTTCGACGGAAGGACGCTTCTCGTCCACGCGAAGACGCAACCAGCGAGCACGCGGGAGCAAACCCTCTCCGCTCTGCGCCTCAGCCTCGACGAAGCACTGACGGCGCACTCCCACGAATCACGCTTGACGAAGCTCTTCACCACCACCAAAGTCGGAATCGCCAGAATCCAGCACGTACGTATCGCCATTCCGTAGTGGCCTTCCGCTGTACCAAAATACTGGTATGGAACACGCAGATCATGTCCTGGGACCTCGACACACCATGTCAATGCTGCCGTATCAGCCTCGAAGACCTAGAGCCCAGCGTACTCCTCACGGAAGCCTTTCACCACCCGAAACTATTCTCCCGCGGGATCGAGAGTTTCGGCATTGATACCCTACCCTTCGATGACTTGGGAGATATCAAAGGGCAAAAGGTGATTGTTGTCCAAAGAGTCTTCGACAGAGGGAGGATCGCTGCCTTCCTCATTATGCTTCTAGGCGTTTCCCCTGTAGTGGGCATCATCGTCGGTGTTTGTTCCCACAGATCGGAAGTCGGTGTCGCTGTCAGCGTGGGTGTTTTCGCGTTAGCTTCGTTTCTCCAGGGCCATGCCGCTTGGCTCCAGGGATGACTTTGAGATGTAGGTATTCTTCGATTGCGTGTAAAGTCGCGGTTGAGCCCAGGCGGCCGTTGTGGAACATGGATTTGCTACGTCTAAATATAAAATATAGTGAATCAAATTGACAAATTTGATCCACCTAGCCCAGCAGAGCCTGAGCGGCCCACTTACATGTGTATGCAAAACTCCAATGCAAATGCTCCTTCTCACCTCGACGCCGGAGTGGACAATACCTATGCCAAAGCCCGCCAGGTCTAGTATGCAATGTCTGCAAAAAGGAGTCGTTGCCTCCGTCTAATCACTTCTTTTGCTTCTCCGCTATCGCTTTCTGATGCTGAGCGATAAGCTCTTTCCTGAAACACACCCTCATCAGCAAGGTCTTCCTCGCAGTAGTAGAAGAGATGATGCTCTTACTGCAATTGCATCGGCGCAGGGCTGTAATGACTGAACTCCATCCCAAACTCCCCCTTACCCTGTGTCGCCGCCCTCAACAGCGTACTGAAACCGAACATGGCATGCAGCGAACAATCCGCATAGAGCGTAAAATCCTCGGGTCCAATGTCCGTGTCGTTAATTACAGCGTTGCGTTTATTCAACAAACCCACAATGTTACCCTGAAACTCGTTCGGCGCCGTAATTGTTGTTTTCATCAGTGGCTCCAAAATCTGCGGTCGCCCCAGAGGAAAGTATCTTCGAACCGTCTGCTGTGTCGCTTGCTTGAATGCCATTTCCGAGGAATCGGTCATGTGCGTGGCGCCGTCGTTCATCACCATCCGCGTCCCTAGCACTTTGTGCCCCACCAGAGGTCCCTTTTGACATGAAAGGTGGAAACCTTTGTCGCAAGCGAAGACGAATTTTTCATCGATAGCTCCTCCTGTGATTTGATTCACGTATTCATTGGCCTCGAGGGCGCCGGTCGGTTCCATCCAGCCTACCACACGAGCAAAATCGCCCGCACCGCCGGTCTGCCTTTTAAGCGTGTGGTCGAATTTCACTTTCTCTGTGATGGTCTCTCGGTACGCCACTTGTGGCTGGCCAGTTTCACAGTCTACGCGGTATTCGCGGCGCATACGTTCCACGTAGATGAACAGATGCAACTCACCCATGCCGCTAATAATTGTCTGCGAGGACTCAATGTCCTGGTGTACCCTGAACGTTGGATCTTCCCGTTGGAAACGCGCCATGGCTTTTGCAAAGTTGGGCAAGTCCCTATTCTCTTTCGGCTTGATGGAGAGGGAGATGACGGCCTCTGGGACGAACATAGATGTCATCGTATAGGGTAGGTTGCCATCGGTGAAGCTGTCGCCGGAAGCGCATTCGACACCAAAGACAGCGCAGATTTCACCGGCTCCAATTTCGGATACCTCTTCCATATCGTTGGAGTGCATTCGAACAATTCGAGGGATCTTAACTTTTTTGGACGTGCGAGCATTGAACACATTTGCTCCTTTACGGAGGGAGCCTTGGTAGACCCGGATGTAGGTTAATTGACCAAAGGTGCTTTCTTCAAGCTTGAAAGCCAAACCAACAAAAGGAAGTGAGTTGTATGGGATCAATTTCACAGGCGCTTCGTTCCGCTTTCGGTCCAATGCCAGATTTTCGACTTCAGCTGGGTTGGGTAGATATTCGCACACGCCGTCAAGCATTGGCTGGACTGACCGGTCACCAAGCGCTGAGCCCATAAAGACAGGAGTGAATTTGAGTTGAATTGTGGCCCGCCGTATCGCAGCTTTGATTTGATCCACCGTCGGTGTTCGTTCGTCTAGAAAAATCTCGGCAATCTCATCGTCTACGTCCGCGAGAGTCTCGATTAATTTGCTTCTCTTCTCCTCCGCCAACTCCTTGACGTCGGCGGGAATTTCATTAGTGACTCTGACCGTTTCGCCCTTTAGTCCTTCGCTGTAACTGGCTTTCATCTCAACTAGATCGACAACCCCTTTAAACTCATCCTCCACCCCAATAGGTACTTGTACTGCCGCCGCAGGGAGTCTGAGTTTATGCGTAATCTGTTCAACAGCTTTGAAAGGATTGGCTCCAGCCCTGTCCATTTTATTCACGAAGCATATTCTCGGTACGTTGTATCTTTTCATCTGCCGATCGACTGTGATCGTCTGGGATTGGACACCGGAGACAGCACATAATATCATGACTGCTGCATCTAGTACTCGGAGGGCCCGTTCCACCTCGATTGTAAAGTCGATATGTCCTGGAGTATCAATTAGGTTGATGTGGTATTTTTCGTCTTTGCCATTTTCATTTTTGACCCAATCGCAATATGTAGCTGCCGATTTAATAGTGATTCCCTTTTCTCGTTCCAGATCCATAGAGTCCATCTTCGCTCCGACTGAATCTTTACCACGGACTTCGTGTATGGATTTTATTCGGCCTGTGTAGAAGAGGACTCGCTCGGTGGCGGTGGTTTTCCCGCTGTCGATATGAGCCTGGGGCTGTCAATGATCGTTTCGAATATTCTCGAGGTGCAGATCTTACAGCTATGCCAATATTACGGACCCGGGAAAGACGTTGGGCCTCTTTGGGCGCGAGATTATCAATGATAGTATCTTGGGCGAGGTTCTCTGGCTCCTCCGCCTCCTTCAACCTGGTCCCGTCAGCTTGAAATAATCTGGACAATGATACGGGCTTACAAGGCAGCGGCAGCACCGGATTGCGAACGTCTCTGGTGCCATCGCCGGTCTAAAGGTAGGTGTTTCGGCTGTAGTCGATGAAGGGAGGATGCAAATCTAAACGTGCCAGGACATAACGAACTTTGAGAATCAATAAAATGGGGGCGCAAAGAACATTGCTGCCTCGAGGCTCTTGCCACCCCACGCGCAAGCATAATTGAACGACTGTAAGTATTAGGAAGAAGAGCAAAGCGGAAATGACCATCATGATGGAACTTTTTTCAGCCCTGTGACTATCGCCGGAGTATCTCCGATAGCGCGTGTTATCCTCTGGAATTCTACATAGTAGGGAGGTAATTCAAAGAACTCTGCAACTGACATCAAAAGACGGTGGACATCTGCATTGCCATAATTTCCTTCGTATACATTTTCCTTGGTAGTATGGCCCTCGTTGAAGAAGCCCCAGCTTCCCACAATCCTTAAACACATAAAATCATGCCAACATATTTCACCCCCCCCTTCATCTTCGCATCAGCAATCCTTCTCCGAACGATCCTTCTCTTCTACGGCCTCTTACAAGACAAATACTCCCCACTCCCTTACACCGATATCGACTACTTCGTCTTCACAGACGCCGCGCGCTATGTCTCTCTCGGCCGCTCACCCTACGAACGAGAAACCTACCGCTATACTCCCCTCCTGGCCTGGATTCTACTACCCACAGCTTGGCCTGGGCAATTCTGGTTCTCCTTTGGGAAGGTTCTTTTTGCCTGTTCCGACATCGTTGCGGGATGGCTCATCCTTCTCGTGCGCCGGTCGGAAGTCGGAGGCTCAATGCCAACGGAGCGCGCGTTGAAATTCGCGAGTATCTGGCTGCTGAATCCAATGGTAGCTACCATCAGTACTAGAGGTAGCTCTGAAGGGTTGCTGGCCGTGATGGTTGTGGCATTGCTCTGGGCGGTCCTGAACAAACGGATCTGGCTGGCGGGAATGCTCCTTGGATTGGCAGTCCATTTCAAAATCTACCCCTTCATCTACGGCATCTCCATGGTCTGGTATCTGCAGCCATCTTCCCAATCGGGCCTACCACCACATTGGGGTCCAGGGGCTCTCTTCAACCAAGCCATCGCCTTCCTAACACCAGACCGCCTAAATTTCGTTCTCACATCTCTCCTCACTTTTACAGCACTTAATACAGTAATGTATGACATCTACTCCACCCCCTTCCTCACACACACCTACCTCCACCACCTCACGCGGATCGATCACCGACACAATTTCTCACCATACAACACGCTATTGCATCTCTCATCTGCGATGCCTGAGCACACAAACACAATGCTTCATTTCGAATCGCTGGCTTTCATCCCGCAGCTCCTGCTCAGTGCAGTCTTCATACCGCTAGCACTGGCCAAGAAGGATTTACCCGGTACCATGCTAGCACAAACCTTCGCGTTTGTGGCGTTCAATAAGGTGTGCACGAGCCAGGTGAGTTAGCCAACTAGGTTCCCGCCTCTAGTGCTCGTCGTAGCCGCTGATCATCGCCAGTACTTTCTGTGGTACCTGATCCTCCTTCCGTTCTACCTCCCTTACTCCTCTCTCCTCGCTTCTCCACGACTTGGCCTTACAGCGGCGGGGCTGTGGGTTGGCACGCAGGTATGTTTCCCGCCCCTTCATGCGTCCACGTCAAGCCGCGACCTCCTTTTGACCCTTTGCGCAGGTCTTGTGGCTTCAACAAGCCTACGCACTCGAATTCTTGGGCCAAAGCACGTTCGTGCCCGGCCTATTCGTGTGCGGGTTGGCCTTTTTTGCGGTCAATTGCTGGATTTTGGGTATCATGGTGACGGATATTGGGAGCAAAGATCCGCGTCAGAGCCGGATGGTAAAGAGTGCGGGGAGGGAAGAGAAGAAAGGGCTGGCGAGGTAGAGTATCTGCTATAGGCTCCTACAGCATTGTCAGCTTGTATATAGAGTCAACGACAATTGCATAGTCCGTGAAGGGATTATAATTCCAAATTTGAGATGAGGAACATGTCGTTGGAGCAATTCACCTTGTCCAGTGATGAATAGGTACGGGGAGAGAGAAGAATTCGCAATGTTACATTCCATAGACACATCATAAATGGGTGAAATATATGAGTAGAAGACGCAGAAAATATGCAGTAAATCGAGGAACAATTGCATGCGAGTCTAAGTGAGAAACAAAACGCCGGCAGGAATTCACCCAGATTCGCCGAGAACCAGCTCTGCATCCATGTGAATTTTTCGTTTAAGCTCACTGTGACCTGTATTTCGTCGTCGACGCCTCTTCACGGTCGTTTTCATTCTCGTTCTCAGCCACGCTTTGATGATCGTAGAACACGCTTCCGATTCACGTTATCCCCAAAATCAGCATCCCATCTGAGGCGTTTGCTCCCTTTCATCGGGCTTCCATGATCAGTATAGAGGCTGCTGAGAGTATCTGGCTCATTGAATGACTCCATCGTCGCCGAGTGCACGATGCTCGATTCGCCAGGCTCGGTACTCGATCCCAATGGAATGTGTGACCAAGGCACTGGTGTTTGTGTACCTGAAGCATCTTCTCGGGCACCAACAGTGGATTCCTCTTCTGAATCATCTCGAAAGCCAAGGCTACCATCATCGTTCTCGTTGACAACATCATCCACTTCGTCGGGATTACGCTCGATTTTGTGGCTCTCTGCAGCCATCATGTGCAACCACCAGAGAGCCAGGTTCACGGTCATGACCTCAGATTGTCCTTCTCCTGCTGTTTTGGCATGGTCCCATGGGATAGACTTGAATTGAAGGATCCCGGATGCCCATGCTCGAGACTGAGGGGTATCGGCTCCTCCATAGGACCCTTTTGAGAGAATACTTGATTGTGAGTCGTCGTGTGGTCCTAAGCGTGGTCCAGGGCGGATTTGAAGCACGATGAGCTCCTCATCCGTGATGATATATCCGTACCGCGCATTCGCTCTGACACAGTATGTATATACTTGTTGCACGGGCCGCGCCCATTTCTGAGAGTAGTTCAACTCATGTACGCCGGGTTCGATGCTTCTGCTCGTAAACTTCTTACTTAATTTGGTTTCTCCTGGCAAGATGGTCTTAGGTCTCTTTACTCGCTCTGGACTCTTGGACTGATCAATGGACTCCGTGACTCCACCCCAATCGGGGCGATATTTGGCATTGGAGCCCGGATGGTCGGCTTGACCTCCTCGCACCATAAAAACACGTCGACGATTCGGCTCGCTCTCAAGGCGTTTTTGGGCCTCTGACAGTGCGACGGAGACCACGGAATGGTTCCACTTGACGAGAAGGGAATCAAAGGAATTCTCATCATAGATGCGGCAGAACGGTATATGCGGGATGGCCGAAAAGTCTTGGAGGGAGCAACGATGTTTCAAGACTCGATGCAATTTGCCATCCGCAGCTGCTTTGAGTGTACTGTATTTGAAATCTTCCCAGGACTCGATCGATCGGGGAAAGGCCCATTTTGCAGACCCAGGCTGAGTGTTGCGTCCAGTCCCGCAAAAGTCATTATCAAGCCTAGGGTTCTCGCGCCTGAGGTAGTCTAGAAGAGACTGATTCATGGTATGCATGATCGGAGAAGGGGTTATCACTAGTCGTGCGATTTTTCGCGATAGGAAAATGTAATCGATCACTGCTCAGTCCTGGACAAGAAAGCTCCAAGAAGTGCGATGCAATATATTTCTGCTGGGGCGCGAGCACATAAAAGAACAGGCAGAGAGGATGAGGCGTCCCTCGAACTTGACTTTGCGACATACTCGTGTTTTACCGGTAAGGAGAGGGTGTGTGTCAATTACCTAGTGTGGATTGTAGAGCAATCAGATCCTAGGAATTCGCGCCCATGATAGCCAGAATAGCAATTCCTGCTGATGGCTCGACGAATGTTGCCGAGTTCTGCAGAAGTGAGGCAACGCATAAGCAGGAGTGAGTTCACAGGTTGGATGCTAACCAACAGGATATGCAGGGCACCAATTGGGAGGTGCGGGTCGGGTCGTCATTGGTACGCGCTTGTTCCGAGGTTTGATGAGGGCGAGAAAGTCAATGCATTCAGCTTCTCGGTGACTACCTTATCGGCATGCACTCGAAAGGGGTCGCACACGCAGCGCCTAGTAGCCATGCTGCTCTGCTCAGGAAGCTATTGGCGAGCGGCAAGTTGCGGGGGACAGATGCTCATCATTATAGGTATAAAGGTAATGTGCGAGCGTTCCGACCCCCTTGCCTCACTTCTTCAATATTTTCTACCACGCATTGCGTCACATAATCTGATGTGCCCGCCTTTGTTGATCAAGCATCTACGGTCACCGCAAATGACCCATTCAAAAACAAGATGAGCCACCGGTATCCTTCCTACGACACGCCTCTTCCGCTGTGCGAAGGACCCAAGCTCCAACCGTATCACAACGCCACGGCGACTGTCAAATTTCGTCGTCTACTCAGCACATCCGACATCGAAGCGGCATCCTATGTCTTTGAGGTCTCCATAGAGTCGGAGCTTTATGCTCTGAAAATGGTGTGCTACCCTATCAGATCGCCTCGCAGTTGAGCTGTCTACTCACAAGGTTCCACGTGCACAGTTCAAATTCTACGATGAGAGCGACGGCCGGGTGGTGCTGAGCAAAGCAGAGAGCCGCATGGTGTCCAGCGACATCCTCATTGCTCACGATGACCCTTTCTATAATGAATGCCGCGCCTATGGCCGATTGGAGCAAGCCAATCTGAACGGCAAGGTCGCAGCCCGCTGTCACGGGTACATAGCCATCCCTGCGGAGAGAGAAGACCATCTTGACACTAAATTCGACGTCGGAGTCTGGAACCGACCGGAAGACGAGTATGCTAAACCGGCGAAGGAACGACAACCGTTCCGCGCCATTCTAAAGGAGCTGCTCCGCGATGACCGCCGCATCACGCATCGCGTGGCGAAGAAGATGCTCAGTGACCTCCAAAGCATACGAGCGCTGGGCGTATTTCCCCTCGACATCACCGAGGAGAATTACAAGGCCGGGCTGCTCGTCGATATGAGTATCGCCATAACCAAGCCGAACTTTATCTTCGACATACGACCAAAGTGGCAGGTCCAACAGATGCAGACCGCCGATCTTCGTGCATTCGACAGCATGATGAAGGACTTGGGCGTGAAGACATGGGTGCGAGCGTTGCCTAAGAAGGAGACGATGGAGAAACTCCGGCCGAGGACCAAGAGAGCACGGTATGTGTGACAATTGTGTCTGTGAGGTGGAAAAACCCGGTCTTCCCCCCCTTCGACACGCTGGCATGTGCATCCGGCGAGTGAGGTAGGTCGATTCCGCCTCTTCTTGTAGCACAAAGGTAGACTCGATGCCCAATGAAGCGCTTGACCAATCAAGACAGACCGGAACAGGCTGGCTCTACTCATGCAAAGACTCCGGCCAGGGCATTGCAAGCTCTGGTGCAGCTTGGCGGCATTACTTTTCGCAGCATCTCTTTCCACGCCGAACTCACTGCGGGCGGGAAGAGGGATTTGAAGTGAGTGTTTCTGGTTTGGAAGGGGGACTCGAGTTGGTCCAAATTCATCGGCAACGACCTGCTCTAAGAAATTCGTTGACTGTTCATGAACCAACGTGCCTGTTTCCGCGTCAACGAATTAACATCGGAGAGATAAGGAGATTGCGCGGTGGTGTGGGTGGGTGGACCTTGCCAGCTAGAAAAAACGCACCGCCTGCGCATCGAGCCGTCACTTCTATCAGATTCGATTCCACGAGCTGGGGAGGCTATATCAGCCTTTGAAAACAAGAAGGGCAAGCTGGCGGTTCGGGTGCCCTCGATCTTTCATGTCCAAATGATGGAGGGAAGGCGCCGGTAGCAGTCCTAAGATTAGAGCTCAGAGAATAAATGAAGGCGCATAGGCAATACTCTTCTCTCTTCTCATTAGATATCTTAGTCTAGCAAATCAGTGTGTATTAATCAACACAAGCGATATCAACCTCAATCTCTATCATTACGATCGCGTCAATCACCTCATTAGACATCTCCATCCCCCCGAGCTCGCTGAGCTTGCAGACCGTTCGCGTAATGATTAGGTAGGTTGTTGCACACTGGGTATATTAAGACAATGTCTGCGCTGCAGCAAAAGATGACTGACTCGGACGAGACCAACGGGAAGGAAGATGTAGGCGCCAACGCCGTGCTTTTTTGTTGCCGTGCGCATTGCCAACACCTCAAGAAACCCATTGACACACTCGCCCCTCTGGCAAAAGATCTGAAATGGTCTCCTCGACCGTTGCCGAACAAGACGGCCAATCCGTCCGTTCTTCCTCAAACGGTCCTAGCCTATCCCCTCAGCCACCGAGCCGCCACAGCACTCGTCCCCCTCTCAACCAAATCCCCCAATCCCTCACAGAGGCTCCCTCAACAATCCCTCAGCCATAGCCTTATAATACTCAACCCCCACACTCCTCCCCGCATCCCAGACCTCCACCCCCTCCCTCACCACCCCCTCAAACACAACGCCCGGCCTCGCCGCCCCCAGCGCCAACAAAATCTCATCGCTCCAAAAGCCCCACGCCCTATCCCCCTCAAGATGGAACGCCGGGTTGAGCTTCAGGGCCTGGGTGTCGAGATCGACGAAGCGTATCCGAGCGTTCGTCACGTTGGGGTATAAGCCCAGTATGCGCACGAAGCTTAGGATCAGGGCTTCGAATGCTTGGATGAATTGCCAGCTGTGCGTTCCTGCGCTGTCGTTCAGCGCGGCCCCGTGCTTGCACGTGTTGGTGGCCAGGATGTCGATGTGTTGTAGTCGGGTGCAGTTGTAGTGGGCGGCCTTTCCGGTCTCGGTGTCTTTCATCCGGAAGGGGTTGGCTGGATTTGGGGGCATGGCTGCAATATCGGCCATCATCTTCGTGACGTGGAAGAGGCTGCTGCAGAGTCGGCCAGAGTAGGTGAGGGACTCGAGTTGTGGTAGTATTTTTCCCAGGTCGACGCAGATGTGGTATGCGGGGTAGAGTTTCTGCCATTTTGAGAGGGAGTCAGTGGGTCTAGAGATCAGGTTTTCGAGGCCGATATTGAGGTTTGTGATTGTGCGCGGTAAGGATCCCGGGCGGAGGAAGTGGCATATGTTCCTGTAGGCTTTGGTTTTGGGGACGTTGTAGCTTGAGTGGAATTCTTGGATGTTGGGGAGGGCGACTTTGAGGGTGTTGAAGTCTCGATCGGTGCGGGCAAAGTTCCAGGCGCCTCTGAGGATTAGTGCTTTTGCTGTAGGGAGGACCGGGAGGTTTTGGGTTTCATATTCAGAGATGGGGAGCATGTATGGCCGTGGTGAGGCCGGGTATGAGCCGGGGGGTGTTGGGGTTGAGGCGCCAGGATCTTTTGGACGGAAGTAAAGGATTTGTGGGGGACGCTTGCATTGGGTGCTTTCGATCGTTAGCGCGTAGAGATGGGTGAAGTGGGCTTGAGCACAGCCGAAGATCTCGGACATTGTAGCGTTTTTGGAGGCCTGCTGGAAGAGTTGCAGTACGTCCTGCTGCTGTTCTCCAAAATAGTTCTCGCCCATGAAGGGAACCGCCTGGAAGGTACGCCAGACTGCATTGGCTCCGGAGGTAGCGGAATCCAATGTATGTCTGGAATTCGGCTCCTGTCCTTTCTTGGGCTCCCATATTGGGACCCGCACCTGGAAATGGCGTACATACTGTTGAAGATGGGTGTGGGTAAGGAAGAAATCACCACAGCCTACGATATCTTCTCGTCTTCCGTACACTATGACTGTTCAAATGTCAGTTCTGCAAAAGACTAAAATGGAGGGAGTCTTACTATGACGAAAGATTCTCTCTTGAACGAGCTTCCTCCACTGGGATGATACGAGAGCCAAGACACTGAAGTGCTTGCTCCGTGGATGCCGCATGATTTCATTCCAGTTGCGTATCTTATAGGCGCCCAACTTTGTGGAGCCCAAATGACCAAGGACATGGCCTATAATTACTTCAAGTATTTCCGAAGGTAGCTGCTCTATGGTCGACTTTGGGTTAGTGGGATCATTGGATGTAATTGGCGATGCGTCTTTTGAGTGTCCTAAGCACTGATCGTCGACATGGGAGAGGGTTTGTACAGAAATATCGTCCTCAGCTCTATTTGTGACCTGGGGTTTTGCAGGGGGACCCGGCTTCGTAGCCGAATTCGGTACCGTTTTGGAGAGTGATCTTGAGAGGGGTGTTGGCGGAGGGAGGGTGAGGGAGACTTCTTCGGGCATCCTGTTCAAAGGTACGGGTGTCAAAGGTGATGCGGCTCTTTCCATCCTTTCCTTGTGGAATGATCATGGACACGATTTTCATGCGATTTGGCGAGAAGTTGTGGGAAACTGGGTTGAGCGCTGAAGCATTCTGGGGGGAAGCCAGACGGGTCGTGCTGGGGGGTATATTGGGTCAGAATGGGCGGTAGGAATAAGGAGATTGACATGTGTAAGAGATTGTTTCAAGAAGAGTCAAGAAGAAATGAACGAGAGCGGTCGTAATGTGTGTAGAAGAAGTGGTCTGGTTCTGTGAATGTGACTTGGTGGACAACCTGGCGTCAAAGGCAATTGTGTGGCTGAGTAAATTACTTCAGCTTTGGGTTCAACTGTGTGCGGGTACTCCTGTAGCCGCCACTGGGACATCTATGATAAAGTATGCATTGCCCGCTTTCTTTCAAGATTCAAGGATTGAGACCTTGAGATACACTAGATTCCACATGTCTCAATACCTGGATTCCGTCTGTTTCCTATGACATTGCATGCCCTACAGCAGAAAATCCAGAAGCCAAGGGTTTCTTCTCCCGTCTTTGCATCAGATTATCTGCCATTGAACCATTTCTCCCTACTGAAAATCAGATACAGCTTTCGCAGGGCCGGCTCTATTTCGCCATGTTGCGAAATCACATAATGATACTCTCTCGTAAATCATGTCAGATTACACCAAAAGCCCCCACGACTTATGCAGTCCCCGGCACCGAGCTTGCAACCCTCAGACCATATATGTTTCTTCTACTTGGGAGATGGAACTACTCCCGGCGAACTCAATCACTGCGGGCTGATTCTCCGTCCAGCACCAGTGATTGTTTCAACTCCTAAGGCATCCATCCTATTCCCCCTACCCAAGTCTTGTGTGTTGAGGTACTGCATTGCAGACACCCCCTCCCATTCCCAACCTCGACAACAGCACACGTGTTGCACACTCTCCTGCGACAAGTTCGGCATGCAAATTCATGCTCCACTCCACACTCGTCCTCCATGCCACCCATGCTCGTATCTGTGTCGGCTTTTGGCAATCGAGCGTCACAATCTTGACAGGAAAGCGCGGCTGACGATACAGATATTCTTGAATCGTCTATCGAAGGCGCTGCTGTTGGAATGGCCCAAAAATCGTGGAGGGAAGGCTGACGCTGTACGGGCTGTGGCCGGGACAGGGTAGCTGGGGGAGGGGAAGAGAGAGGCATTGGCTGCGGCGAGCGTACGGCTGCGAAGAGCATCTGATATGTTTTCTCTGTATTGGAGAACAACGCTTAGTCAAGACTCATCTCGGATAAAGCAGTTCAGAAAGAAGAGAAGAATGAATGAGGCATACCATAGACTATATTTTCGTGCGGTCGATTATCTCGATGCCTTTTCCGCGTCCGCGAATGGAGATGTGTAGGTCCGTTAATAGACGAATGGTTCGAGGAGGCAGCATCAGGCTGCATGCCGTACATGAGGGTATCTGGACACGGGGATGATGAAGGATCGCGTGATGATTGGGTGCCCGAGGTTGCTGTGGAAGACGGGGAGACAGCCGAATCGGATCGCTTACGCTTCAAAAACATTGTCTGGGCTGTGAATCTGCTCTCAATGCCTTTGGGTCTCATCTCTTGAGGTGTGGAGAGGATGTTGCATAGACGAGCTAATCTCGAGAGACAAGGTTGATGACGCCCTCATTAACCAACGCGAAGAGACGCGCCGAGCCAGCCCTAACGCTTATCTCGATCCAGTCAACAATTTAACAATCGACTATTTTTAGAGGACTGTAATATTCATCCAGACAATAAAAGCATATTGGTGCAATTGAATGGCATCTTACGCCCAAAGTATCGGCAATGGTCCTTGTCGGCCTCGGGATTATCCTTCTTTCTCTGTCCTTTCTTGTTTACGTATATAGAAATGCTGCTTCGACGAGGCAACCGCCACCAATCATTTTTTTGGAAGAGGATGGCTCGGATACGGAAGTGACCAAATCGAAGTCGATACAGCCCGAGGGTAGAAAGAAGGAGAGCCGTGATGGATCAAGGTTACCCTCCAGACCAGATTCAGGGCACCAACATGTGGGCAGGCCGAATAGTGCTCCAGGAAGACTTCCAAAAACCATAAACCCTCAAGGAGAGCAGGCCGTGAAGCCAAAGCAAAAGGCCGTACCATCGGCGGAGGACAAGCCCCGTATCTCATATCCATACGATCCCAAAAACAAGCAATCTGTGATGCCCACACCATCGATCCGACCAACTCCAAATGGAAACCTCACAACCAAACCCCCATCAACCACCCTCATGCCACCACCTCCCCTCCCACCTTCAAACAACACCACTGGCCTCGCACCTCCCAAACCCTCAACCCCCATCCGTCCTCCCCCTTCAACCGCCTCAACCC